>Ga0194135_10000184_pt1 | contig 36685 bp, 25 predicted proteins | sample LitLau_LLRF_2013_FD_134024 | JGI IMG/M metagenome (GOLD analysis project Ga0194135, IMG submission 134024) | Freshwater sediment microbial communities in response to fracking from North America - Little Laurel Run_MetaG_LLRF_2013 (version 2) | ecosystem: Environmental > Aquatic > Freshwater >... | reverse complement strand
GAGCATCGACAGGGTCACCTTGAACTTGCCGCCGAACTCTTTCGCGCCCTTGGCCCAGATCAGGATGATGCTCAACAGCTTGGGCAGGAACAGCAGCACGATGGTGGTGGAGAACAGCGCGATGGCCTTGTCCGGGTGCCACTGTGGCCACAGCGGATACAGCTGCCGCGGCTCGAGGAAGTACTGCGGCTCCATCAGGGTGTTGACCGCCAGCAGGGCCGTGGACAGCACCAGGAAGAAGAACCACAGCGGCGCCGACAGGTAGGACATCACCCCGGTGAGGAACACCGCGCGGTGCACCGGGTGCATGCCCTTGACCAGGAACAGGCGGAAGTTCATCAGGTTGCCGTGGCACCAGCGACGGTCACGCTTGAGCTCGTCCAGCAGGTTCGGCGGCAGTTCTTCGTAGCTGCCCGGCAGGTCGTAGGCAATCCACACGCCCCAACCAGCGCGACGCATTAGCGCAGCTTCGACGAAGTCGTGGGACAGGATCGCACCGGCGAAAGCACCCTTACCGGGCAACGGCGCCAGGGCGCAGTGCTCGATGAACGGCTGCATGCGGATGATCGCGTTGTGGCCCCAGTAGTGCGACTCGCCCAACTGCCAGAAGTGCAGGCCAGCAGTGAACAGCGGACCATAGACCCGGGTGGCGAACTGCTGCATGCGCGCATACAGCGTATCCATGCCCGAGGCCCGTGGCGCGGTCTGGATGATCCCGGCGTCCGGTGTGGCCTCCATCAGGCGCACCAGGCTGGTCAGGCATTCGCCGCTCATCACGCTGTCGGCGTCGAGCACCACCATGTACTTGTAGTCGCCGCCCCAGCGACGGCAGAAGTCGTCGAGGTTGCCGCTCTTGCGCTTCACGCGGCGGCGACGGCGGCGATAGAAGATCTTGCCGAAGCCCTTGGCTTCGCGGCAGACATCCAGCCAGGCCTGCTGCTCGGCGACGCAGATATCGCTGTCGTTACTGTCGCTCAAGACGAAGAAGTCGAAGCGGTCCAGGTCACCGGTGGCCGCCACCGACTCGAAGGTGGCGCGCAGGCCGGCAAACACCCGCGGCACGTCTTCGTTGCAGATCGGCATCACCAGTGCGGTACGCGCGTCCTTGGGAATCGGCTCGTTGCCGGCGCTGGCCCCGGAAATGCGGTACTTGTCGTGACCGGTCAACAGCTCCAGGAAACCCATCAACGCAGTCCAGAAACCCGCCGACACCCAGCAGAACAGGATGCCGAAGAGGATCAGGATGCTGGTCTGCAGAGCATAGGGCAGCACTTGCTGCGCGGTCTGCATCAGCGGTTGGTGCATCACCTCTTCCAGGTCGACGAAGGACCAGCCCTGGTACGGCATGATGCCTTTCATGTACCAGCCGGCGACGATGGTCTGGCCGAGCATCAGCACCAGCAGGATGTAGCGGCGGATCGAACCCACGGTGCGCCAGCGGGCAGCCGGCAGCACACGCTCGTCCTTCTTCGGCGCCGGCGGGTTGCTGCGCCCGGTCAGGCGCCGCCAGCCGCGCACCAGGATATTGGTTCGCCACGGCTCCGGTACCACCTTGGTGCGGCGGATCGGCGGCGTGGCCTTGAGGCAGACCCGACCTTCGGCGTCGACCGCAAGCATCTCCGCTTCTTCGAGTTCAGCGGCGGTGCTCATGTTCAGGCGCTGGCCCACCGAGGCCTGGGCGGCATCGGCGGGGGCGTCGAAGGTGCTTGACGACAGGCGTTGGTGCAGTTCGCTGAAGGACTGGCAGCCCGCGAGTTCCGCGCGCTGCGCATCCGACATCGGCAGGTGCGCCAGGTACTCGGCAAGAGACTCTGGCTGTAGTTGAGAGTTACTCATCGGCAGGCAACTGATAGCTCCAGGTCTCGGTCAGGACTTGTTCAGTTTTAACCGGTTCCGGTGTGGCAGGGGCCGCTTCGGCAGCAGCAGGCTGCTTGGCGTCTTTGTGGTCCTTGTCCTTGGTGCCCTTGGCATCCTTGGCCGGCTTGGCTTCCGCCTGCTTGGCGGCGGCTGCGGCGGCTTCCTTGTCCTTCTTCTCCTGCTGCTTGGCGGCGAGCTTGTCGGCCTTGGCCACGGAGGAGTTGGAATTCGGCATCGAGGCCTTGGCCGGCTCCGGCTGGGCAATGTCACGGACCAGGGCGGCGCGCATCTCGGTGGACTTGCTCGCGTCCTTGATCTTCATGCGCAGGGTCAGGCGCCAGCCCTTGGTTTCCGGGTTGTAGCGCACGCTGTTTTCCACCAGCTCGGCGTTGTCGCCGACACTGACCTGGCTGCGAACTTCGGCGTTCTCCGGCAATGCCGCCAGGGACGGGCCCTGGAAGTCCACCAGGTAAGCCACGCTGCCATCGGGTTGACGGATCAGGTTGGACTGCTTGACGTCGCCGGTGGAACGCAGGGTCTGTTGCACCCAGGCGCTATCCGGGGAATGCAGGGCGGCTTCGTCAATAGTCCAGTGCAGGCGGTAGGCGTAGTCCAGCGGCTGGCCGGGCTCCGGTTGTTTTTCCGGGTTCCAGAACGCCACGATGTTGTCGTTGGTTTCATCCGCGGTCGGGATCTCGACCAGGTCGACGGTGCCCTTGCCCCAATCGCCCTTGGGCTCGATCCAGGCGCTTGGGCGCTTGTCGTAGCGGTCATCGAGGTCTTCATAGTGGCTGAAGTCGCGGCCACGCTGCAGCAGGCCGAAACCACGCGGGTTTTCCACCGAGAAGTTGCTCACGGCCAGGTGTTTCGGGTTGTTCAGCGGACGCCAGATCCACTCGCCGTTGCCGGCATGGATCGACAGGCCGCTGGAGTCATGCAGCTCGCGACGGTAGTTGAGGACTTTCGACGGCTGGTTGGCGCCGAACAGGTACATGCTGGTCAGCGGGGCCAGGCCCAGCTTGCCGACCTTGTCCCGCAGGAACACCCGGGCCTTGACGTCGACGATGGTGTCGGCGCCCGGACGCAGGGTCAGGCGATAGGCGCCGGTGGCCCGTGGCGAGTCCAGCAGGGCGTAGATCACCAGGTGCTTGTCGGTCGGCTTGGGCTGCTGGATCCAGAACTCGCTGAAACGCGGGAACTCTTCGCCGGACGGCAAGGCGGTGTCGATCGCCAGGCCGCGGGCGGACAGGCCATAGGTATGACCCTTGCCAACGACGCGGAAGTAGCTGGCGCCGAGCATGGTCATGATTTCGTCTTGCTTGTCAGCCTTGTTGATCGGGTACAGCACACGGAAACCGGCATAGCCGAGTTTCTCGGTGGCCTTGGGATCGAACTTGACGTCGCCGAAATCGAAACGATTCGGGTCGTACTTGATCTCGGATACGGTGTTGGCGCTGATCTCGTTGATCTTCACCGGCGTGTCGAAGTGCATGCCCTGGTGATAGAACGACAGCTTGAACGGGGTCTTCTGATCGGCCCATTCGGCTTTTTCGCTGAGGAAGCGGATTTTCTGGTAGTCCGCGAACTTCATCTCACGGAACTCGTTCGGCAGGTTACTGCGCGGGGCCTCGTACTTCTGCCCGGCCAGGTCCTTGGCCTTGGCCGACACATCATCCAGATTGAATGCCATGAGTTGACCGGCACCGAACAGGCAGACCAGAGCAGAGCCCGTCACCAGTGCGTTTCGTAACCGTTTGGCAAACAAGTTTGGTGCATTACAGGGACTAACAATCACGAGCAACCCTCGCCGAAAACAGATCAAAAAACCAACGGCCAGCTATCTATATGCCAGGTTGGCGAGCATTGTTCCGACTCCGATGGGGCTAAATGATTCCCCAAGCGGCCGTGGACAAGTCTCTACTTAAGTCAAAATGGACCAACGAACGCTGATCCCCGTAGCGCGCGATTATCTAGTAGCCCGCGTTACAACGCATCAGGGGTAACAAAGTATTTATTGCGAAAAACAGCCGTTTGCGCCGCATTTCGGTGGAAAAAGCTGTTTCAGGCGTTTTCAGGTCTGTAACAGGAAGGTTACCGGGCCGTCATTGACCAGATGCACCTGCATGTCCGCGCCGAAACGCCCTGATGCCACTTTGCCATGCAACTGTTGCGCCTTCACTACCAGGTAGTCAAAAAGCTCCTCGCCAAGGGCGGGTGGCGCGGCCGTGGAAAAGCTCGGGCGCAACCCGCTCTTGGTGTCCGCTGCCAGGGTGAACTGCGACACCAGCAGCAACCCGCCCTGCACATCGCTCAGGGACAGGTTCATCTTGCCTTCAGCATCGCTGAACACCCGATAGTTAAGCAGCTTATGCAGAAGTTTGTCGGCGCTGGCCCGAGTGTCCTCGGGCTCCACCGCCACCAGCACCAGCAACCCCTGGTCCACCGCGCCGACGATTTCCCCGGCCACCTCGACCCGCGCGCCGGTTACGCGCTGCAACAGCCCCTTCATGCTTCTTCGGGCGGCAGATCGAGGAGGCGCCGTGCCATCTGATCAGTGGCACGCACCAGAGCATCGGTGATGCCCGGTTCGGAAGCGGCGTGACCGGCGTCGCGAATCACCTGCAGCTCGCTGTTGGGCCAGGCCTGATGCAGCTCCCAGGCATTGTCCAGCGGGCAGATCACGTCATAGCGGCCATGCACGATGACCCCGGGCAGATGGGCGATCTTGCCCATATCGCGGATCAGTTGGTCGGGTTCGAGGAAGGCATTGTTGATGAAGTAATGGCATTCGATCCGGGCAATCGACAGCGCTCGCTGCGGCTCGGAGAAACGGTCCACCACCAATGGATTGGGACGCAGGGTCGCGGTGCGCCCTTCCCAGCCCGACCAGGCCTTGGCCGCATGCATCTGGGCGATCTGGTCGGTGCCGGTCAGGCGCTTGTGGAAGGCGCTGACCAGATCGTGACGCTCTTCCAGGGGAATCGGCGCCACATAGTCCTGCCAGTAGTCGGGGAACAGGCGGCTGGCGCCACACTGGTAGTACCACTGGATTTCCTGGGGACGGGCCAGGAAGATCCCCCGCACGATCAGCCCCAGCACCCGATCGGGATGGGTTTGCGCGTAGGCCAGGGCCAGGGTCGAACCCCAGGAGCCGCCAAACAGCACCCATTTGTCGATGCCCAGGTGCTGGCGAATCCGCTCCAGGTCCGCCACCAGGTCCCAGGTGGTGTTGTTTTCCAGGCTGGCGTGAGGGGTGGAGCGCCCGCAACCGCGCTGGTCGAAGGTGACGATACGGTACAGGTTCGGATCGAAGTAGCAGCGACTGGACGCGTCGCAGCCGTCCCCCGGCCCGCCATGAATGAACACCACCGGCAACCCTTCCGGTGAACCGCTTTCGTCGACATACAGCACATGAGGCTCGTCGACGGCCAGATCGTGCCGGGCATAGGGTTTGATCTGCGGGTACAAAGTCTGCATTACGCGCTCCGTGGAGGTCGGGTTCATCCCTGGTGGGACTTCATTTATTCTGCCGTTCGGCATCATAAACCCGAATCACGCAATCAGCATGTCCTTGAAGAAAACAGGGTTGTTCGGGGGATTGCGACGCGTAGCGCAGGGTGCTTCGCGAGCAAGCTCGCTCCTACATGAAGGCGTGCATCAGCGGTAGGAACCAGCCTGCTGGCGCAAGCAATGTCAGCGGTAACGCTCCTGCCCCCAGTCCAACAGCCCTTGCAGCAGCGCCTTGAGCACCACCTGGGTCGGTGCCGCCAGGTCCTCGCGATAGCGGAACGGTTCGAACTCCTCCATGTAGGCACTCTGCGCCAGCTCCAGCTGCACCGCATGAATGTGCTCGGCCGGGTTGCCGTAATGCCGGGTGATGTGCCCGCCCTTGAAACGCCCGTTGAGTACATGGGTGTAATCGCCGTGGGCCGCGCAAATGCTCTCCAGGCGGCTGGCCAGTTGCGGATCGCAGCTGGCGCCATTGAAGGTGCCGAGATTGAAGTCCGGCAGCTTGCCTTCGAACAGGTGCGGAATCAGCGAGCGGATGGAGTGGGCATCGAACAGCAAGGCATAGCCGAACTCGGCCTTGAGCCGCGCCAGCTCCTCCTGCAGGGTGCGGTGATAGGGCACCCAGACCTGCTGCAGGTACTGCTGCCGCTCCTCACTGGACGGTGCCTGCCCCTCGACGAACAGGGGCTGGCCATCGAACAGCGTCGCCGGATACAGCCCGGTGGTGGCGCCCACGTACAGCGGCTTGTCGTCGGACGGCCGGTTCAGGTCGATGACGAAGCGCGAGTACTCGGCGGCCAGGGTGCTGGCCCCCAGCGCCTCGGCAAACTCATACAACCGTGGAATGTGCCAGTCGGTATCCGGCAGGCTCTGTGCCTGGGGCACCAGCCCGGCCGCCACGTCCGGGGTCAGGCGCGTACCGGCGTGGGGCATGCTGATCAGCAGCGGCACCCGGCCTTGTTTGAACGTCAGAACCTTATCCACAAGCCTTCTCCTACACAGTCACTTCAACGCCGTGTCGCACGACGCGTTTTTCCAGGTCACCGCCCAGCCAGTAGGCCAGGTCGGCGGGACGATCGATCTGCCAGGCGACGAAGTCCGCCACCTTGCCCACTTCCAGCGAGCCATGGGTCTTGTCCATGCCCAGGGCCTGGGCGGCGTGCAGGGTCACCCCGGCCAACGCCTCCTCAGGCGTCATCCGCAAACAGGTGCAGGCCATGTTCAGCATCAGGCGCAGCGACAGCACCGGCGACGTCCCGGGATTGAGATCGCTGGCCACCGCCATCTTCACCCCGTGCTTGCGCAGGGCGTCCATCGGTGGCAGCTGGGTTTCCCGAAGAAAATAGAACGCCCCCGGCAGCAGCACCGCGACGGTTCCCGAAGCCGCCATGGCGATGGCATCGTCCTCGGTCATGAACTCCAGGTGATCGGCGGACAGCGCCCGGTAGCGCGCCGCCAGGCTCGAACCGTGCAGCGACGACAGCTGCTCGGCATGCAACTTGACCGGCAGTCCGAGCTGCTGCGCAGCAATGAATACCCGCTCCACCTGGGCCGGGGAAAACGCCAGGTATTCACAGAAGGCATCCACCGCATCCACCAGCCCCTCGGCCGCCAGGGCCGGAAGCATCTCGCTGCAGATATGCTCGATGTAGTCGTCGCTGCGCTCGGCATATTCCGGCGGCAGGGCGTGGGCCGCCAGGCAGGTGCTGCGCACACTGACCGGCAGTTCCTCGCCAAGACGACGGATCACCCGCAGGATCTTGCGCTCACTGGCCAGATCCAGGCCGTAGCCGGACTTGATCTCGACGCTGGTCACACCATCGCGCAGCAGGCTCAGCAGACGCTTGCGGGCGCTGACGAACAGTTCTTCTTCAGTGGCCGCGCGGGTCGCCCGCACGGTGCTGGCGATACCGCCACCGGCGGCGGCGATCTCGGCATAGCTCACGCCTTGCAGGCGCTGTTCGAACTCGCCGCTGCGGTTGCCGCCAAACACCGTGTGGGTGTGGCAATCGATCAGCCCCGGGGTGACCCAGGCGCCGCCCAGGTCCTGGACCTGGTGGTCATCGGCGACCGGCGCCTGCTGGCGCCGGCCGATCCACTCGATGTGCGCCCCTGACGTCACGATGGCCGCGTCCTCGATGATCGAGTAAGTGCCCTGGGCCATGCTGGCGACGTTGCAGTGTTGCCAAAGAGTTTTCATCCAAGGCCTCCGTTAATGATCAGTAGGTAAAGAAGAATCGGCGCGGATCTGCTGAGCCTGCCCCGCCGCCGGCTTGACCCACAACAGATAGGCCACCACCAGCAGAACGATCCACACCACGCCCACCATCAGCGCCGCTTGAGTTTTCGGGAAGTAGCCCAGCACGCCAAAGATGAACAGCATGAAGGCGATCGCCGCCGCCGGCGCCCAAGGCCAGAACGGCACCTTGAACTGCAACCGGGCCACTTGCTCGGCGGTCATGGAGCGGCGCATGGCCACATGGGTCAGCAGAATCATCAGCCACACCCAGACCGTGGCGAAGGTGGCCAGGGAGGCGATCAGCAGGAAGATGTTTTCCGGGATCAGGTAGTTCAGCACCACGCCGCCCAACAGCGTTACGGCCATCACCACCACGGTCATCCACGGCACCCCGGCCTTGGAAATCTGGGCAAAGCCCTTGGGTGCCTGCCCTTGCTGGGCCAGGCCGTACATCATGCGCCCGGCACCGAAGATGTCGCTGTTGATCGCCGACACCGCCGCCGAAATCACCACGATATTAAGGATGGTGGCCGCCGAGCTGATGCCCAGGCTGTCGAAGATCTGCACGAACGGGCTGCCCTGGGGGCCAATCTGCGGCCAGGGGAAAATCGACATCAGCACGAACAGGGTCAGTACGTAGAACAGCAGGATGCGCAGCGGCACCGCGTTGATCGCCTTGGGAATGACCCGCTGCGGGTCCTTGGCCTCGCCGGCGGTGACGCCGATGATCTCGATGCCGCCAAAGGCGAACATCACCACCGCAAAGGAGGCGATCACCCCGCCAATGCCGTTGGGCATGAAGCCGCCATGGGTCCAGAGGTTGCTGGCGCCGGTGGCCTGCTCGGTGAGCGCGCTGCCAACGCCGAACAGCATGATGCCGAAGCCGCCGAGGATCATGGCGATGATCGCCCCGACCTTGAGCAGCGACAGCCAGAACTCCATCTCGCCGAAGACCTTGACGCTGCACAGGTTCAACCCGCCGATGAGCAGGACGATGCCCAGCACCCAGATCCAGCGCGCCACCTCGGGAAACCAGAAACCCATATAGATGCCGAAGGCCGTGACGTCCGCCAGGCAGACAATCAGCATCTCGAACGCATAGGTCCAGCCCAGGATGAAGCCCGGCAAGGGCCCCAGGTACTGACTGGCGTACTGCCCGAAGGAGCCGGACACCGGGTTGTGCACCGCCATCTCCCCCAGGGCGCGCATCACCATGAACACGGCCGCGCCACCAATCAGGTAGGCCAGCAGCACCGCCGGGCCGGCCATCTGGATGGCGGAGGCCGAGCCGTAGAACAATCCGGTGCCAATGGCCGACCCCAGGGCCATGAAGCGAATGTGGCGGGCGGTCAGCCCCCGACGTAATCCTGTTTCTTGCGATTGCATGTCATCGTCCCTTTTATTGTTATCGGACAAGTGCACCCCACGCCGGAGCGCGGGGCGGCAGAAGCGGACGCTCCGCGCCCGTCTTGCAGGTAAAGCGACCCCACTCGGGCCACCGCTCTCGGCCGAGCGCGGAGTGATCGGGTGGCCCGGCGTGCATTACAGGCTCGGCAACAACTGGGCTGGCAGCAGCCCATTCAGGCAGCGCGAAGCCAGCAACTCGCTGGCCGCGTTGATATCCGGTGCAAAGAAACGGTCCTTCTCGTAGTACGCCACCTTCTCGCGCAGGATGGCGCGGGCTTTTTCCAGGGTTGGCGAGGTTTTCAGGCCTTCGCGCAGGTCCAGGCCCTGACAGGCCGCCAGCCATTCCACGGCCAGCACACCGCGGGTGTTGTCGGCCATTTCCCACAGGCGCTTGCCGGCGGCCGGGGCCATGGACACGTGGTCTTCCTGGTTGGCGGAAGTGGGAATGCTGTCCACCGAGTGCGGGTGGGCCAGGGCCTTGTTCTCGCTGGCCAGGGCCGCAGCGGTGACCTGGGCGATCATGAAGCCGGAGTTGACCCCGCCATTGGCCACCAGGAACGGCGGCAGCTGGGACATGTGCTTGTCCATCATCAGCGAGATACGACGCTCGCTCAGGGACGCGATCTCGGCAATGGCCAGGGCCATGTTGTCGGCCGCCATGGCCACGGGTTCGGCGTGGAAGTTGCCACCGGAAATCACATCGCCTTCGGCGGCGAACACCAGCGGGTTATCGGACACCGCGTTGGCTTCGACCACCAGCACTTCGGCGGCCTGGCGGAACTGGGTCAGGCAGGCGCCCATCACTTGCGGCTGGCAACGCAGGGAGTACGGGTCCTGGACCTTGTCGCAGTTCTGGTGCGAGGCGGACACCTCGGTGCTCTCGCCGAGCAAGGCGCGATAGGCCGCGGCGGTATCGATCTGCCCACGCTGACCACGCGCGGCGTGAATCCGTGGGTCGAACGGCGAGCGCGAACCCAGCACGGCTTCCACCGTCAGGCCGCCGCACACCAGGGCACCGGCAAACAGGTCTTCACCTTCGAACAGCCCGCGCAAGGCGAACGCGGTGGACACCTGGGTGCCGTTGAGCAGCGCCAGGCCTTCCTTGGCGGCCAGGGTCAGCGGCTTGAGGCCGGCGATTTCCAGGGCCGCGGTCGCTTCCAGCCACTGGCCCTTGTAGCGCGCCTTACCCTCGCCCAGCAGCACCAGGGACATGTGGGCCAGAGGCGCCAGGTCGCCGGAAGCGCCCACCGAGCCCTTGAGCGGGATATGCGGATAGACCTCGGCGTTGATCAGGGCGATCAGGGCGTCGATCACTTGGCGACGGATGCCGGAGAAGCCGCGGCTCAGACTGTTGACCTTGAGCACCATGATCAGGCGCACCAGATCGTCGCTGATCGGCTCGCCCACGCCAGCGGCATGGGACAGCACCAGGGAGCGCTGGAGGTTTTCCAGGTCGGCGCTGGCGATGCGGGTCGAGGCCAGCAGGCCGAAACCGGTGTTGATCCCGTAGGCGGTGCGGTTCTCGGCGAGGATCTGCTCGACACAAGCGACGCTGGCATCGATCTGCGCCGAGGCGCTGTCGTCCAGGGTCAGGGTCAGCGGCTGCTGATAGATGGCCCGCAGTTGGGCCAGGGTCAGTTGGCCGGGAATCAGGTTAAGCGCAGTCACATTCATGCTCCTTTTGAGAGTTTTGTAATAACTACCAGTCGCTCCGGAAGCTTCCGTTATCCGTCGTCATTCGCGGTTTTGCGCGAGTGACGCCTTGGCACGCTGGTGATGGAAAAAACGGTTCATTGCACCTTGGAAAAACGTTTGTGCAGCAGCTCCGGGTCCTTGAGCAGGGCCGCAGCGCTGGCAATGTCCGGCGCCAGCCAGCGGTCCTGGTCATAGGCCGGGACCCGCTCGCGCAACAGGCACCAGGCGATACCGGTGCCGGTGCCGAAGCGCTGCGCCTTGAGAAACTCGAAAGCCTGGGCCGCCAGCAGGTACTCGATGGCGAGGATCTGGGTGCAGTTCTCCAGCACCTGATGCAGCTTCAGGGCGGCATTGGTGCCCAGGCTCAGGTGGTCTTCCTGCAAGCCCGAGGTCACGTAGTTGTCCAGCACCGCCGGCTGGGCCAACTGACGGTTCTGCGCACACAGCGAGGCGGCCACGTATTGCACGATCATCATTCCGGAGTTGACCCCGGGCTCGCTGACCAGAAACGCCGGCAAGCCACTGACATGGGGGTTGATCAGGCGGTCCAGGCGCCGCTCGGCGATCGAGCCGATCTCGGCCATGGCGATCGCCAGCAGATCCGCCGCCAGGGCCACCGACTGGCCATGGGGATTGGCCTGGGACACCACCCGGTAGTGATCCGGGGTGCCCAGCAGCAACGGGTTGTCGGTGGCGCCATTGAGCTCGGTTTCCACCTGCCGGACGGCGTGGGCCAGCTGATCCCGGGCAGCGCCATGCACCTGGGGAATGGAACGGATGCTCAAGGCGTCCTGGGTGCGGATGCCCCGGCTGCTGGCGATCACTTCGCTGCCGTCGAGCAAGGCGCGCAGATTGCTGCCCACCACCTGCATGCCGGGGTGCGCCTTGAGGGCAATGATCTGGGCATCGAAGGCGTCGATCTGGCCGCGCTGGGCCTCGAAACTCATGGCGCCGATCACGTCGGCCCACTGCAACAGGCGACTGGCGTCGGCCAGGGCCAGACAGCTGAGGCCGGTCATGCACGGCGTGCCGTTGACCAGGCACAGGCCGTCCTTGGCCCCCAGTTGCACCGGCTGCAGCCCTTCCTCGGCCAGGGCCTGTTCGGCGCTGACAATACGACCGCGATAGCTGACCTGACCGACGCCGAGCAAGGCGATGCCAATGTGGGCCATATGGGTGAGATAACCCACCGAGCCCTGGGACGGCACCTGTGGAGTGATGCCGCGATTGAGCAGGTTCAGCAGCGCCTCGACCACCTGGCGGTGGATGCCGGATTTGCCGTGGCTGTAATTGATGAGGGCGGCGCAGAGGATCGCCCGGGTCTGCTCATCGGCCAAGGCCGGGCCCACGCCGCAGGCATGGCTGAGCAAGGTGTTGCGCGACAGCTGGCTTAGTTGCTCACCGGCCAGCACCACGTTGCACAAGGCGCCCAGGCCGGTGCTGATGCCATAGGCGCGCTCGCCGCTGTCCACCACCTGGCGCACGATGGCCTGGGCATTGTCGATACGCGCCCAGGCCTGGGCCGACAGCTCAAGCTGCGCGCCATGACGGGCGACGGCGACAACATCCTGCCAACCCAGGGGGGCGTCGGCGATAACGATTTTTTCAGCCTGAGACATCGGGGACCTCTTCTTGCAAACCTTGGGTTGTCTGCCGCTTTGCCGGACCTTTGGCCGGCAAGCCGGCTCCTACACGGTGGCGGCGCGGCGCTGGACAAAACGATCGACGTATTCATCCGCCGGCGAATGCAGGATCTCTTTCGGCGTACCCACCTGGATCAGGCGGCCGTCCTTGAGGATCGCGATGCGGTTGCCGATGCGCACCGCCTCGTCCAGATCGTGGGTGATGAAGACGATGGTCTTGTGCAGGGTCTTCTGCAGCTCCAGCAACTGGTCCTGCATCTCGGCGCGGATCAGCGGGTCCAGGGCGCTGAAGGCTTCATCCATGAGGATGATGTCGGTGTCCGCGGCCAGGGCCCGGGCCAGGCCGACCCGTTGGCGCATGCCGCCGGACAGCTGGTGCGGGTACTTCTTCTCGTAGCCCTTGAGGCCCACGGTGTTGATCCAGTGCAGGGCCCGTTCGGCGCACAGCGCCTTGCTCTCGCCACGCACCTTGAGGCCATAGGCGACGTTGTCCTGCACGTTGCGGTGGGGCAGCAGGCCGAAGCTCTGGAACACCATGCTGATCTTGTGCCGGCGGAATTGGCGCAGGGCTTCCATGTCGTATTGCAGGATGTCTTCGCCGTCCACCAGGATCGCCCCGCTGGTGGGGTCGATCAGACGGTTGAAGTGGCGCACCAGGGTCGACTTGCCGGAACCGGACAACCCCATGATGACGAAGATCTCACCGGTGCCGATGCTCAGCGACAGGTCATTGACCCCCACCACGCAACCGGTCTGGGCCAGTACCTGATCCTTGCTCTGGCCCTGGCGGATCATCGCCAGGGCGTCAGAGGGGCGGTTGCCGAATATCTTGAAGACGTTCCTGACTTCGATCTTGCTCACGGCAGCACTGCTCATTTGCTCACCTCATGACGTGGACGACCGTAGGCCTGGGTAATGCGGTCGATCACCACCGCCAGAATCACGATCGCCAGTCCCGCTTCCAGGCCACGCCCGACGTTGAGGGTCTGGATCCCCACCAGCACATCCTCGCCCAGGCCACGGGCCCCGATCATCGAGGCGATCACCACCATCGACAGGGCCATCATGGTGGTCTGGTTGATCCCGGCCATGATGCTCGGCAGGGCCAGGGGCAGTTGCACGCCGAACAGCTGCTGCCAGCGGTTGGCGCCAAAGGCATTGATCGCTTCCATGACTTCACCGTCCACCTGGCGGATCCCCAGGTCAGTGAGGCGGATCAGCGGCGGCGCGGCGTAGATCACCGTGGCGAAGATCGCCGGCACCTTGCCCAGGCCGAACAGCATCAGCACCGGGATCAGGTACACGAAGCTGGGCATGGTCTGCATGATGTCCAGCAGCGGCATCAGTACCGAACGCAAGCGGTTGCTGCGGGCCGAAAGGATCCCCAGGGGGATACCGATCAGTACCGAGATCAGCGTGGCCACCAGCATCAGGGCCAGGGTCTGCATCAGCTTGTCCCACAGGCCGACGGCGCCCACCAGGAACAGCAGGCCGACGATCACCGCCGTGGTCAGCAGCTTGCGGGTCGCATGCCAGGCGATGCCGCCGACAATCGCCAGCATCAGCCACCAGGGCGCCAGCCGCAGCAGGCCTTCAAGGTTGACGATGGCCCACAGCAGGGTGTCGGAAATGTGCCGGAACACATCGCCGTAGTTGGTCACCAGGGCGTCGACCCAGCCGTTGACCCAGTCGGCGATGGAAAAAGTGAAACGGTCTGGAAACATAAGAAACTCTCGATCAAAGGAGGTTGTGGTCCGGCTTCCGGCGGTGCTTGCGAACCGCCGGAAAGGCTCGACCTACAAGGCCGCGTCGATTTTCCTGGCCGCGTCTTCGCTGACCCATGGGTGCCAGACTTCAGGATGTTCCTTGAGAAAGAGTTTCGCCAGTTTCGGCGACTCGATGCGTTCGCGGGTCATGCGCGCCAGGTTCTGGTTGAGCAGGTCGATGGGCAGGTTGGCCTTTTCCAGCACCGCCACCAGTTCCGGGGCCTCGTCGTGGAAGGTCTTGGACAGGCCGACCTTGATGCTCACGCTCTTGTCGACGCCGGGTTTCTCCTCCAGCTTGACCAGGTCCACCTGGCCCATGAGCGGGGTTGGCGACCAGTAGTAGAAGAGGATCGGTTCGCCCCGCTTGTAGCTCGACAGCACCGCCGCATCCAGGGCCGGGCCGGTGCCGGGACGGAAGTTGGTGTAGCTGCTTTCCAGGCCGTAGCTCTTGAGCATCTCGCTGTTGTCCAGCTCACAGGTCCAACCGGCCGGGCAGTTGTAGAAGCGGCCCTTGCTCGGTTCTTCCGGGTCTTTGAACAGGCTGGCGTACTGGCCCAGATCGGCGATGTTTTTCAGGTTCGGCGCCTTGGCTTCGAGCTTGCGCTTGGCGTCGCCCTCGATCACATAGCGCGGCACGTACCAGCCTTCGACGGCTCCCACCACCGGCGCGCCAACGCCCACCACCTTGCCGGCCTTTTCGGCCTTGTTCCACACCTCGCTGCGGCCCACCCACTCTTCGGCGAAGACCTGGATGTCATTGCTGCCCAGGGCGTTCTCCATGGTGATGGAGTTGCCCGGCAGGCTGTCGGTCTTGCAGTCGTAGCCCTTCTCCAGGACGAACTGCAGAACATCAGTGAGCAACATGCCGCTTTCCCAGTTCAGGCCGGCGAACTTCACCGGTTTGCCCGACTCGCACCAGCCGGCTGCCTGGGCGCCGGAAGCGGCCGCAAGGCCCATGGACAGCAACGTGGTCAGCAGGGTCTTATGCATTTTCATTGTGTGACGCTCCTAATCGTGAGTTGGCTTACGGCAGTTAAGAGGCATCCAGCCCTGTCCACGTCCCATCAAGACTCACACCGCTGTAGCGCGGCCGGTCCCACTCAGTTGTTGTTCGATCGGCGCAATCTGCTCTTGCGGCAGGATCAGGTGCTCGGGCACCGCGCCATGCCACTTCTTCGCGCAGACGTAGTACAACGCCGCCGGCACCACCAGGCCGATGATCCAGGAGATGTCGGTGTCGCCCAGACTGGCCACCAGGGGGCCGGTGTAGAAGTGGGTGGAGATGAACGGCATCTGGACCAGCACGCCGAACACATAAATGCTGATGCCCATGACATTCCAGCGACCGTAGCGACCGTCCGGGTTGGACAGTGCCGGGATGTCATAGCGCTCTTTGGTGATGCAGTAGAAATCCACCAGGTTGATCGCGCTCCAGGGCGTGAAGAACGCCAGCAGGAACAGGATGAAAGACTTGAACGCACCGAGGAACGAGTGCTGGCCCAGCAGCGCGATCAGGGTCGCGGCACCGACAATCAGCAACACGAAGACCAGCCGCTGCAAGCGCGTCACTTTCAGCTCGCCGCGAAAGCCGCTGATGATGGTGGCGATGCACATGAAGCTGCCGTAGGAGTTCAGCGTGGAGATGGTCACCTTGCCGAAGGCGATGCTGAAGTAGAGCAACGCGGCAATCGCGCCACTGCCGCCCAGGCCGACGATGTAGGCCACTTCACGACCGGCGAACTGGCCCTGGGACAGGGCCGCGGCGAACACCCCGAGCACCATCGCCACCTGGGCACCGATCACCGAGCCTGCGCCAGCGGCGAAGAAGGTCTTCAATGGCGACGTCTTGCTCGGCAGGTAGCGCGAATAGTCGGCCACATAAGGACCGAAAGCGATCTGCCAGGACGCGGCCAGCGACACGGCCAGGAGGAAACTGCTCCAGCTGAAGTGCCGAATGGCCAGCAAGGCGCTGACATCGGTCTGCCCCAGCAGGCGACTGAACAGGTAGAAGAAGGCGACCACGCCGATCACGCTGGCGACCCGGCCGATGTAGTGAATCACCCGATAGCCAAGCACCGTGACCAGCACGATGACGCTGGCGAACATCAGGATGCCGAGGCTGTCGCTGACACCGAACATCTGGCCCAGCGCCTGACCGGAAAGCACCGTGCCGGTCGCGGTGAACCCCAGGTACATCAGGCACACCAGCACCATCGGGATGGCCGCGCCATAGACCCCGAACTGCACCCGACTGGAAATCATCTGCGGCAGGCCGAGCCTCGGCCCTTGCGCCGCATGCAGGGCCATCACCCCGCCGCCCAGCAGTTGGCCGATCAGCAGACCGATCAACGACCAGAACACATCACCACCCAGCACCACCGCCAGCGCGCCGGTGACGATCGCCGTGATCTGCAGGTTGGCACCCAGCCACAGGGTGAACTGGCTCAAGAGACGACCGTGTCTTTCCGCTTCCGGGATGTAGTCGATCGAACGCCTTTCGATCAACGGTTTGTTGCTTGCACGATCATTCGCTAAGGCCATGGACGTCAAACCTCTATGGGCACTGCAGACGATTTCCACTGTAGGAGCGAGCTGGCTCGCGAGGCGGTGCAGCTGATGCACCGCGGTGCTTGCTTGGCCAGCAAGCCGGCTCCTACAGGGAGGGTGGGGTGAACCGATGCTGCGGTTACTTGCCGGTGATCATCGGCAGGTTCAGGCCCTGTTCCTTGGCGCAGTCGATGGCGATCTGGTAGCCAGCGTCGGCGTGACGCATGACCCCGGTGGCCGGATCGTTGTGCAGCACCCGGGCAATCCGCTCGGCTGCTTCATCGGTGCCGTCGCAGACGATCACCATCCCCGAATGCTGGGAGAAGCCCATGCCGACACCGCCGCCGTGGTGCAGGGAAACCCAGGTCGCACCGCTGGCGGTGTTCAACAGGGCGTTGAGCAGCGGCCAGTCGGACACGGCGTCGGAGCCGTCCTGCATGGATTCGGTTTCACGGTTCGGGCTGGCCACGGAACCGGAGTCCAGGTGGTCGCGACCGATGACGATCGGCGCCGACAGCTCGCCGCTGCGCACCATTTCGTTGAACGCCAGGCCGAGCTTGGCGCGCTGGCCCAGGCCGACCCAGCAGATCCGTGCCGGCAGGCCCTGGAAGCTGATGCGCTCGCGGGCCATGTCCAGCCAGTTGTGCAGGTGGGCGTCGTCGGGGATCAGTTCCTTGACCTTGGCGTCGGTCTTGTAGATGTCCTGCGGGTCACCGGACAGCGCCGCCCAACGGAATGGACCGACGCCACGGCAGAACAGCGGACGGATGTAAGCCGGGACGAAACCCGGGAAGTCGAACGCGTTTTCCACGCCTTCTTCCTGGGCCATCTGGCGGATGTTGTTGCCGTAGTCGAAGGTCGGGACGCCCATTTTCTGGAAGGCCAGCATGGCTTTGACGTGTTCGGCCATGGACTGCTTGGCGGCCTTGATCACGGCGGCGGGCTCGGTCTTGGCGCGGTCGCGGTACTGCTCCCAGGTCCAGCCTTTGGGCAGGTAGCCGTTGAGTGGGTCGTGGGCGCTGGTCTGGTCGGTGACCATGTCCGGACGCACGCCACGGCGTACCAGTTCCGGCAGGATTTCCGCTGCGTTGCCGCACAGGGCGATGGAGATCGCGCGGCCTTCGGCGGTGTACTTCTTGATACGTGCCAGGGCGTCGTCCAGGTCGGTGGCCTGCTCGTCGACGTAGCGGGTCTTGAGGCGGAAGTCGATGCTGGTCTGCTGGCACTCGATGTTCAGCGAGCAGGCCCCGGCCAGGGTCGCGGCCAGCGGCTGCGCGCCACCCATGCCACCCAGGCCGGCGGTCAGGACCCAACGGCCCTTGAGGTTGGAGTCGTAATGCTGGCGACCGGCTTCGACGAAGGTTTCATAAGTGCCCTGGACGATGCCCTGGCTGCCGATGTAGATCCAGCTGCCGGCGGTCATCTGGCCGTACATGGCCAGGCCCTTGGCGTCCAGCTCGTTGAAATGCTCCCAGCTGGCCCAGTGCGGCACCAGGTTGGAGTTGGCGATCAGCACCCGCGGCGCGTTGCTGTGGGTCTTGAACACGCCCACCGGCTTGCCGGACTGCACCAGCAGGGTTTCGTCGTCATTGAGCTGGGTCAGGGCGTCGACGATCTTGTCGTAGCACTCCCAGTTGCGCGCGGCACGGCCAATGCCACCGTAGACCACCAGCTCCTTGGGGTTTTCGGCCACTTCCGGGTCGAGGTTGTTCATCAGCATGCGCAGCGGCGCTTCGGTCAGCCAGCTCTTGGCGGTCAGCTTGTTGCCACGTGCGGCGCGGATTTCGACGTTGCGGAATTTAGTGGGTTTGCTATCAGTCACGGAAAAACTCCTCGGCGATGAGTCCAAGGTGCGAAGAGGATTCCATCGACTCTTACGCACACATATTTACTTGTACATACAAGCATATGCAATCAAGCGGCCAACTTGTATGAGACTTCACTGAAAAGCCCGGGGATAAAACTGCAACCCTTGTGGAACAAGGCTTTCAAAGGAGCGAGATTTTTCGAGAAGGGGATTTTGCTCAGCCGCGAGGCTGTTACCAAACAACGGTTTCGCGCTGTTCTGGGGCGTTCGGTAACAAATGGGTGCGCGGGAGACAGCGCCCCGACCGGGAAAGATGCACGGCACGAACCCGCGCCGCGGACCAGCATCCGGGGGCAAGCGAAGGGCGGATATAAGGAAGGAAAACCTGCAGCCGTCGCCGTCCGTATCCCGGCCAGCGACGGCCCATGGGAATCAGCGGGCGCTGAGCTCGATGACGCAGCAGCGTCCGTCGGTGGCGATCTCCAGCACTCCGGCATTGCCATCCAGACGCAGGCAATCGTAACGACCCAGGGCCTGCAACGGGGTGCTGCCCGTGTCGACCCAGGCTTGCTCGGCGGCACTGAACACCAGCACGGTGTGGGCCTGGGTAAAGAAGCGCTGCTGACCATCGAACCACTGCAAACGAGCGGCATAACGCTCAGGGCAGTAGATCAGGTTGAAGTCGCGGATCGCCCCGTCCAGCAGCGTGCAGCTCACCTGGCTGGCGCCACTGAAGGCGAAGGGGTCCAGCGCCAGCAGGGGCCGCGCAGCCTGACCATCCACCGTCAGTTGCATGCCCGCGCCTTGCAGCACGGTGATGATCCGCTGATAACCGGCAAAGCTGGAGAAGCCGCCGGACTCGCCAATGTCGGCAATCGACAGGCGCCAGCCAAAACCTTCCAGGCCGGTGCCGGCGTCACGGGTGATTTCTTCGGTGCTGCCGCCGCCGTTCTTCCAGGGCATGCGCGGGTAGTCGGCGGCGCGTAACAGGGTGGGCTGGATCATTTGTGAAAGCGTCCTTCCAGGCGATGACGGGAACCGGGGTGGATCAACCGGGCGGCGGTCACCGGCTGACGCCCGGACCAGGTACGCCGGCGAATCAGCAGGCACGGCTCGCCGCGTTCGATCTGCAGCAGCCGGCACTCCTCGGGCTCGGCGAGGATCGCCTCGACCACATGCTCGCCCTCGGTCAGCGGCGCCACCTGGGACAGATAGGCGTAAGGGGTTTGCAGGGTGAAGTCCTGCTTGAGGTACTCCGGCGCCACCAGGGCGTTGACGAAGCGGTCCTCGATCTGCACCGGGATATCGTTTTCGAAATGCACGATCAGCGAGTGGAAGACCTTCTGCCCTTCACGCATGTCCAGGGCCAGGGCGCGCTCGGAACCGGCGGCCTCTTCGCCCAGGGTGATGACCTGGCAGGTGTGGCGATGACCGCGGGAGGCGATCTCGTCGGCAATGTTGTGCACTTCGAACAGGGCCGACTGGCTCTTGGGCTCGGCGACGAAAGTCCCCACGCCCTGCATGCGCACCAGCATGCCTTCGGCGGTCATCTCGCGCAGCGCGCGGTTGATGGTCATGCGGCTGAAACCCAGCTGGTTGACCAGCTCGCTTTCCGAGGGAACCCGGTAGTGCGGCGGCCAGTTTCCGCTCTCGATCTGCTGGGTGATCATCTGTTTGACGCGGGCATACAAGGGCGCCGGACTATCGCCCAGATGGGCAGCCAGCGGCGATTTGGCAGGCGGAGTCGGCACAGGAAATCCTTGTTGAGCAAAAAAGGTGACTAGCTTGCCGGAGTTTACCGGGCAGGCAAACGTCTGTATATGTATATACAAATAACACACGATAGGGTGCTTGAACCATGTCCGCCTTCTTCGCCGAACGCGCGCTGCTGCCTGATGGATGGGCCAATCATGTACGTCTTGAAGTCAGCCCCGATGGCCTGTTGACACAGATCCAGGCCAACGCCAGCGCCGAAGGTGCACAACGGCTCAAGGGCCCGCTGCTACCCGGCATGCCCAACCTGCACTCCCACGCCTTCCAGCGAGCCATGGCCGGGCTGGCGGAAGTGGCCGGCAACCCCAACGACAGCTTCTGGACCTGGCGCGACCTGATGTACCGCCTGGTAGGCAAGATCAGCCCCAACCAGTTGCAGATCATCGCTCGCCAGCTGTACATCGAAATGCTCAAGGCCGGCTACACCTCGGTGGCCGAATTCCATTACGTGCACCACGACAGCGACGGCCAGCCCTACGCCGACCCCGCCGAGCTGTCCCGACGCATCAGCCAGGCGGCCGCCAGCAGCGGCATCGGCCTGACCCTGCTGCCCGTGCTGTACAGCCATTCGGGCTTTGGCGGCCAGGCGCCGAATGACGGCCAGCGCCGTTTCATCAACAGCACGGAACACTACCTGCAACTGCAACAGCGCCTGCAACCGGTGCTGGCGCAACAGGCCAACCAGCAACTGGGCCTGTGCTTTCACTCATTGCGCGCGGTCACGCCCCAGCAGATCAGCGAAGTGCTGGCCGCCAGCGACCGCCAGTGCCCGGTGCATATCCACATCGCCGAGCAGCAGAAGGAAGTGGACGACTGCCTGGCCTGGAGCGGACGCCGTCCCCTGCAATGGTTGTATGAAAACGTCGCGGTGGATCAACGCTGGTGCCTGGTCCACGCCACTCACGCCAATCCAGAAGAAGTCAGCCTCATGGCCAACAGCCGGGCCATTGCCGGCCTGTGCCTGACCACCGAGGCCAACCTGGGCGACGGCATCTTCCCGGCGGTGGACTTCCTCGCCCAGGGCGGGCGCCTGGGCATCGGCTCCGACAGCCATGTGTCTTTGAGCGTGGTGGAAGAACTGCGCTGGCTGGAGTACGGCCAACGCCTGCGGGACCAGCGCCGCAACCGTCTGTACCGCGCGGACCAGCCCATGGTCGGCCGCACTTTGTACGATGCCGCGCTGGATGGCGGCGCCCAGGCGCTGGGGCAACCCATTGGCACCCTGGCCGTGGGCAAGCGCGCCGACTGGCTGGTGCTGGATGGCAACGACCCTTACCTGGCCACGGCCGATGGCGACGGGATTCTCAGCCGCTGGCTGTTCGCCGGCGGCGACCGTCAGGTGCGGGATGTGATGGTGGGCGGGCAATGGGTGGTGCGTGACGGGCATCACGCCGCCGAAGAAGACAGCAACCGGGCCTTCACCCAGGTTCTGCGCGACCTGCTCAACTGATCCATAGGCACAGGAGCCGGCTTGCCGACGAAAGCGTCCATGAGAGCGCCTTCGCCGGCAAGCCGGCTCCCACAGGTCTACTTCGAAGTCTTGGCCATGGCCGAGTCCGACACCCGCCAGATCAAACGCGTGGTGTCATAGCCCTGCTGACGCGCCTTGCTCAGCAACTCTTCACGCACCGTTTCGTTGACTTCCGGCGTGCGCGACAGCAACCACAGGTAGCGCCGGTTCGGGTTGCCGACAATCGCGGTCTTGTAGTCATCACTGACATACAGCACCCAGTAGTCGCCCTTGGTCGCTCCCGGCAGCAGCCGCGAGAACCAGTTATCGAACTCGACCCACAGCTTGTCGGTCTTGCCCGGCACCTGAGGCGTGGCGGTACCACGGGCCTCTTCCCACTTCCACTCCGGGGTCAGGCAGCGATTGAGCACTGCCACGTTGCCCTCGGGCAACAGGGTGTAACGCGCCTCGGATTGCGCACAGTTACGCTGGAAATACATCGGCAGCCGCGCCAGCTCGTACCAGGTCCCCTGGTAACGCTTGAGATCGACGTGGTTGACGGTCTTGGGCGCCAGCGAATCGTCCCGGGACGTGGCGCAGCCGGCCAAGAGCAGGCCGACCAGAAGAGTGAAAACAAAACGCATCATTATTTTTCTCCCGTGGGCCCAAGGCCCCGGTTCTTACTTCAGGCCTTGCCCGGAAAACATCAGAACCTTGTCACCGGCATACTGCACGCTGATAAAGCTGTTCTTGTCGCCCCAGGTGCAACTGGACATACCCAGCGCGCCCGAACAGTCGGTCGGTTTACCCAGGAGTTGTTCGACCTCGGCCTTGGGCATGCCCGCCGAGAGTTTGGAATAGTTTTCCTGATTGACCTTGCTGCACGCGGCCAGCAGCACGCAGAAGGACAACAGAGCGAGAGAACGCAGGGACATGGTGAACTCCTGGACGAAGGGGGGAAGGCCTGTCAGCCAACCAGAAGCTTAGAAGAGAAAACCCCCTTCTGGTTCCCCGCGCGGCCGGGTATTTCTTACCCGGCGAGCAAGGCATTTTCCCGGTAAATCAAGCACCTCTTCGGACCGCCCTGCAGTTCGTCGGTTTTCCCCGCCCGGCCCTCATCTTCCTTGATGGCCAGTCGACATAACTGCAGCGCAAAGCCTTCCACTGTGGCAAATTGACGCCCCTCGTTGACCAGCCCATCGCGGTAGTTCACTTAATGACCAGAAATATGAAATTCAGCCACAAGATCCTGCTCGCCGCCGCCCTTGTGGTGGCCGTCGCGTTCGCCTGTTTTATTCTGTTCAACGACTACCGACAGCGCGAAGCCCTGCGCAACAGCACCGAGTCAACCATGCAGGAACTGGGCAGCCTGACCACCAGCAATATCCAGACCTGGCTGGAAAGCCGCATCCAGCTCCTGCAGTCCCTGGCCGAGCAGATCGCCGTGGACGGCAGTGGCGCCGAGAGCCTGAAACGCAGCGTCGGCCTGCCCGCCTATACCGGCAACTTCCAGCTCAGCTACTTCGGCGGCCAGGACGGCGTGATGTTCTCGGTGCCGGCCGGCAATCGCGCCGCCGACTACGACCCCCGCGCCCGCGGCTGGTACAAGGCGGCCACCGGCGCGCAACGGACCATCGTCACCGAACCCTACATCGCCGCGTCGTCCGGCAAGCTGGTGATCACCGTGGCCACCCCGGTGCAGCATCAGAACCAGATGATCGGCGTGGCCGGCGCCGACATCGATCTGTCGAGCATCAGCGCCATCATCAACTCGCTGAACTTCGGCGGTCATGGCCAGGCCTTCATCGTCAGCGCCGACGGCAAGATCCTCATCCACCCCGACAGCAAGCTGGTGCTCAAGAGTCTCGCCGAGGCCTATCCCGCAGGTGCCCCGAGCATCAGCCCCGGCCTGAAGGAAGTGCAGCTCAATGGCAAGACCCAGCTGATCTCCTTCACCCACGTCAACGGCGTGCCTTCGGCCGACTGGTACGTGGCCCTGGTGCTGGACAAGGACACCGCCTTCGCCGTGCTCAGCGAGTTTCGCACCTCGGCGATCATCGCCATGCTGATCGCGGTGGTGATCATCATCAGCCTGCTGGGCATGCTGATCCGCATGCTGATGCAGCCGCTGCACGTGATGGGCCGGGCCATGCACGACATCGCCGAAGGCGAAGGCGACCTGACCAAGCGCCTGGTGATCCATGGCCACGACGAGTTCGGCACCCTGGGGCTGTCGTTCAACCGTTTCGTCGAGCGCATCCACAGCTCGATCCGCGAAGTGTCCTCGGCCACCGGCCAGGTCAACGAAGTGGCCCTGCGCGTGGTCGCCGCCTCCAACTCGTCGATGTTCAACTCCGACCAACAGGCTTCGCGCACCAGCAGCGTGGCCGCGGCCATCAACCAGCTGGGCGCCGCCGCCCAGGAAATCGCCCAGAACGCCGCCCTCGCCTCGCAGCACTCCAGCGAGGCCCGCAGCCTGGCGCAAGACGGCCAGCAAGTGGTGGATCAGACCATCGCCGCCATGCACCAGCTGTCGGCCAAGATCAGCAGCTCCTGCGACAACATCGAGACCCTCAACAGCAACACGGTGAACATCGGGCAGATCCTCGAAGTCATCACCAGCATCTCGCAGCAGACCAATCTGCTGGCGCTCAACGCCGCCATTGAAGCGGCCCGCGCCGGCGAGGCCGGGCGCGGCTTCGCGGTGGTGGCGGACGAAGTGCGCAACCTGGCCCACCGCACCCAGGATTCGGCGCAGCAAGTGCAGAAGATGATCGAAGAACTGCAGGTCGGTGCCCGTGAAGCGGTGGGCACCATGACCGAGAGCCAGCGCGAGAGCGAAAGCAGCGTCAGCATCGCCAACCAGGCCGGCGAGCGCCTGGGCAGCGTGACCCAGCGCATCGGCGAGATCGACGGCATGAACCAGTCGGTGGCCACCGCCACCGAGGAGCAGACCGCCGTGGTGGAGTCGATCAATGTCGACATCACCGAGATCAACACCCTGAATCAGGAAGGGGTGGAAAACCTGCAAGCCACCCTGCGCGCCTGCGCCGACCTGGAACAACAGGCCAAGCGCCTGCAGCACCTGGTGGGCAGCTTCCGCATCTGAGGAGCAGCTTCGCCGGCAAGCCGCCTCCTACCAGTATTCGTAGGAGCCGGCTTGCCGGCGAAAGCGCGCTTAAAAACGCGAACCAGGCTCGCGCAGGAAAGCCAGCTCCTCGGCAGTGGATTCACGGCCCAGGATGGCATTGCGATGGGGAAAGCGCCCGAAGCGGGCAATGACTTTCTGGTGCCGTTCGGCGTAGTCCAGCTGATCGGCGAACACCGGACGATCGTCCTCGGGCTGTTCGTCATGCAGGGCGGCAAAGCGCGAAACCCCTTCGTTCTGCACCGCCAGGTGCTCGCAATGCTCGAACACCAGGTAGATGAAACTGCGCTGCATGGCCGACAGGCGCCGGTCAAAATCCGCCGCGATGCCTTGCGCCACCAGGGCCTGGGCCCGAGCATCGCCGGAAAAGGCCTTGGGCGTATCGCGGTGGATCATGCGCGGCAACTGATCGAGCAACAGCACCAGGGCCAGCCAACCGTGGGGACTTTGCGTCCACTCGGTCAATCCGCCGGCCAGTGCCTGCTCCGTCAAGTCGCCAAAGCGCTGGCGCGCTTCGAGGTCCTGACTGTCGCGCTTGCCAAACCACAACCGGCCCTTGGCAGCGACCATCTCTGCCGGCTTTTCGGCTGAACCGAACCACCAATCAAGCAGAGGCTGCCAAGGCGCGGCCATGTCTTACTCCTTGTGGTAGCCCGTCACGCGAGCCACTTCTTCTTTCGAACCGAGGAACACCGCCACGCGCTGGTGCAGGCCTTCAGGCTGAATGTCGAGGATCCGCTGGTGACCGTCGGTGGAAGCACCACCGGCCTGCTCGATGAGGAAGGACATCGGGTTGGCTTCGTACATCAGGCGCAGTTTGCCCGGCTTCTCCGGCTCGCGGCTGTCGCGTGGGTACATGAACAGGCCGCCACGGGTCAGGATACGGTGCACGTCGGCGACCATGGCCGCGACCCAGCGCATGTTGTAGTTCTTTTTCAGCGGACCGGTGTCGCCGGCCAGCAGCTCACTCACGTAGCGCTTGACCGGGGCTTCCCAGTGACGCTCGTTGGACATGTTGATGGCAAATTCCTGGGTGGACTCCGGAATCTGGATGTCTTCGTGGGTCAGGACGAAGCTGCCCATTTCACGGTCCAGGGTGAAGCCCTTGACGCCGTGGCCCAGGGTCAGGATCAGCATGGTCTGCGGACCATAGATGGCGTAACCGGCAGCCACCTGCTGGGTGCCCGGCTGCAGGAAGGCCTTTTCGTTCAAGGCTTCGTTCTGGCTCAGGTACTCGTTCGGGCAGCGCAGTACGGAGAAGATGGTGCCGACCGGCGCGTTGATATCGATGTTCGACGAACCGTCCAGCGGGTCGAATACCAGCAGGTAGGCGCCTTTCGGGTATTTGCCCGGGATCTGGTAGGCATTGTCCATTTCCTCGGACGCCATGCCGGCCAGGTGACCGCCCCATTCGTTGGCTTCCAGGAGAATCTCGTTGGAGATCACATCGAGCTTCTTCTGCACTTCGCCCTGCACGTTTTCCGTGCCCATGCTGCCCAGGACACCGCCCAGGGCGCCTTTGGACACGGCGTGGCTGATCTCCTTGCAAGCACGCGCCACCACTTCGATCAGGAAGCGCAGATCGGCAGGAGTATTGTTGCTGCGGGTCTGCTCAATCAAATAGCGACTCAGGGTAACGCGGGACATGGACGGCTCCGGAGGAATGGGGGAGGTTGAAAACCCGCGCAGTTTAACGCGAGTCGGGGCGCATTTCCTCCTCTCAGACAGGGAACTGGCAGATAGAGTTCAGGCGCCGATTTTCAGCGTAGACGGATTCGTCGCGGAGGCGCTTGCCCCCGCCACGGTGATCAGGATCTGGCCGCCGGTTTGCGCAGCAGGCTCACCGCCATGCCGCCCAGGGCCAGCACCCCCAGCAGCAGCACGGCCCACAGGCCGATCTTCTTCCAGTCCGGCCCGCCGGCCACGGCGGCGGCCGGCGACGTAGCAGTGGCTGGCGGCAATGGCGTCGCGCCTTCGACCTTGGCCTGGCCCAGCTCCCTGAGGCGCTGCGGACTGTAATCGGGAATCAGGGTGGTCAGCGGCAGGTTGGCCGCCGTCGCGCTCGGGTTGCCCAGCGCCAGCGTGTAGGGCCCGGCGCCACGGGCCAGGAACACCAGCTGCGTACCGCGCACGGCAAACGCCAGGGTCGGCGCCTCGGCGCCCAGGCCGCCGCCCCGCTCGTCCACCGCCAGTTTCAACTGCTGCACGGTCTGCCCCGGCACTTGCAGTTCGTTCTGCTGCACGTCCTGGCCATTCTGAGTCAGGCGGTACAGCAGGCCGTTGTTCAGGGTCTGCCAGGGCAGGCTGCTTTCACGGCGGCCATACAGGGTCGCCGGCGCCAGGGTGTTGGCCTCTTTGAGATCGATGCGCACCCGCTCGACATTCAGCCCCATGGGCAACTGCCAGGTGTATTCACCGGCCTTGGCGGCGGTGCCGCGCAGCGGCTGGGACCACACCAGCGGCGACGCCAGGCTGGTAGTGCTGCTGCTCTGCAGTTGTGCCGAGGTCAGCACCGGCGCCGATTGCGGGGTGTTCCACAGCAGGCGCAGGTAGCGCGCCGACTGCCCGGGCAAGGCCACTTCGTGCTGCTCGATCCGCTCGTCGGCGAATGACAGGCGCGCCACCTGGCCGTCGCCCCAGGATTGCCAGTGCTGCAGGTCGTCGCTGGCCTCGATGCTGAAACGCTGGAAACCGTCGCGCTCACTGGTCCAGTCCAGCACCAATTGCTGCAGCGGGGCCTTGATGCCACTGGCATCCAGCAGCCAGCCGCGCAGCACTTCCTCGCCGGCCTCCAACTGCGTGGCAGGCTGCACCTCCACCAGAGTGCCGTTGGCGCTGGATTGCACCCGCACGCTGGGGGTGCTGTCGCCGGCTTGCGCCGAGCTGTACAGCGGGAACCACTTCACCTCGGTGAGGCTCTGCTGCTCGCGGGTCTGGGCCTGTTGACGGGCCAGGGCATAGGCCTGGGGCTCGCCGGCGGCGTTGAACACGCGAATATCCCGCAGATCGGTCTGGCTGGCATGCAGTTGCACGTCCAGCGGCAGCTCCAGGCGATACCAGGGCCCCTCGCCACTCAGGGTCAAGGGCACCTGGGACTTGAAGTCCCCCGGCTTGTCCTGGGCCACGGCGGACAGCGCCACACACAGGCTCACAGTGCCCAACCAGCCCAGGCTCAGCTTCGAACTCACGATGACACTCCTTCATCCAACGGTTTTCCGGGCGCGGATTCGGCCTCGGCGCGCTTGGGCGGCAATGGCGCGAAATAGCCCACCACCAGCAGCAGTCCCCCCACCCCGATGAACGAGACGATCCGCGCCAGTCCACCACGGTTGCTCAATTCCACCAGGAACAGCTTGGCCACCACCACGGCGATCAGCACCGCGCCGATCAGCCAGACTTCGCGGCGATGGCGCAGATGCCCGCCGATCATCAGGCCCAGGGCAATCAGGGTCCAGACGATGGACAGCCCGGCCTGGACCATCATCGACGCCAGCAAGGCATCGGCCTGGAACGGCACGCCGCTCCAATGGTGGGCGGCGCGCATCACCAGCACGGTGAAGAAGGCGAACAGGGAAATCCCCGCCAGCAACTGCGTGCCGCGCTCGGCGTAATCGACGCGGATCGCCAGTTGCTGCAGCGCACTGCGCGACCAGACATAGACGCCGAACAGGGCAAACAGCAGCCCCAGTTCAAGGGGGTTGAGCAGCGGCAGGTACGGCAGCGGTTCGGCGCGACCATCGCTGAAGGTATTGGCCAGCCAGAACCAGCCCAGCATCAGCAGCGCCAGGGGCAGCGCGGCATACAGACGATATTCACGGGAATGCGCACTGACCGGCCACGGCCAGTGGCGCGGCGCGGCCATCGCCACCAGGTACAGGCTCGGCAGGATCGCCCAGCCCAGCCAGCGCCAGGCGTTGTACTGCTCGGACAACAGCAGCAAGCCATAGCGCAGCTCCAGCGCCAGCACGCCGATCAGCAACCAGCAGCCCAGCACATGGGCGATGCTCAAGACCCGCTTCGGCAGCCAGGCTTCCAGGCGCCGCACACTGAAGAAGTGCACGGCGAACAACAGGGTCCAGGCCAGCCAGCCCAGATTCGCCGCCGGGTGATAGCGCGACGTCCAGGAGGCCAGCAGCACCAGGGCCGCCGCCGGTATCAACAGGCTGCACGCCAGCCCCAGGGACTTCCACCGCAGGCGCCGGGCCAACAGCGCACAGAGCAGCACGCTGAGGGCAGTGATCAACAGCAACAGGCTCGCCTGCCAATGGGCCGGGGCGAAACGCAGCACTTCCTGGAGCCAGGTAAACGCCCACCAGCAAACGCCCCAGGCCAGCAGCAGATCGGACAGATGGCCCAGGCTCAAGGCGTCGAAAGCCGAGCCGTGATTGCCCCGCTGCAAGCGCCACGCCCCGAGCAATGCCGCCAGCGCCAGGACCATCGGCGTCCAGAAATCGCCATTGGCCAACGGCCGCACGCCCTCGACCAGGCCACTGAAGAAGCCGTCCGTGCTGGCCAGCAGGAAAGTGCTGCCGCCGATCACCTGCAACAGCAGGCCGAAGGCAAAACTGGCGCGCTGCTGCAGGTACAGGCTGAGCCAGATGATCAACAGGCCACTGGCAGCCCAGACGCCGCTGGCGGTGCGCCAGGGCAGCACGAACAGCACCGCCAGGTTGATCATCATCAGCCCGGCCAGCAGCACCACCGACAAGCCCCGCAGCAGGCGCGGGTCATGGCGCACCATGTCGTTGCGCGCGGCCAGGAGCATGCCACCGATCAGGGTCAGGCCAATCAGCGAAGCGCTCATCAGGCCGTTCCAGCCGGCGTTGAATACCGCGCCGGCATCGCCGTCCGCGCCTTGCAGGCGCATCAGGAACAACCCTCCGCCCAACAACTGCACGGCAAAGGCGGTGAACAGGAAGGTCCGCGATTGCAGGCGCAGGCCGACAAACAAGGTCGCCAGCCCAGCCAGGGCCCAACTGATGGCCGTGCCCTGGGTCAACAAGAACAACGGCGCCAGCAGATACAGGAAGCCCAGCCCGGCCACTGCCAGGATCGGCGCCATGCCCTGCTCCCAGCTCGCCGACCAGGCCTTATCGGCCCGGCGCAGTAGCTCGAAACTGAACAGCAACGCCGCGCCCAGCAACAGCGCGCCCAAGGGTGCACCGTCCAACAGACTGGATTCGCCGGGGCGCAGCTCACTGAGGAAGGCCAGGGCCGAACCCAACTGCAGCAGCAGGGCGAAGACCCGGGCCAGGGGACGCTGCTGACGCAGGCCGAGCCAGAAGATCCCCGCGCCCTCCACCGCCCAGGCCGCAGACGTCCAGCGCGCATCCAGGCCCAGCGGAATAGCCAGGGTGGCGAAGATCACCCCCAGGGCCAGGCAGGTTTCACCGAGCAACAACGCGCGACCGCCCATCAGCAGCCGTGCCAGGACCATGTAGATCAGGCCCAGGGCCAGGGCACTGAAGGAGGCGGCGAACTCCAGGTGCTGGACCAGCGCCAGTTGCAGGCCAAAGCCCACCAGCGGCGGACCGAACAGCAGGCTGCCGTCGACGTAGTCGCCCTTGCCCGCGGACCAGTGCAGCAGCGCCTGACGATCGGCGTCCGCCGGCGCATCGCTGAGCTCCAGCAACTTGCGCCGGGTAAACAGCAGACCGATGGCCAGGTACATGAAGAAGAACAGGATCAGGAACGGCTCGGTGCTCCACAGCAGCTCCGGGGTATAGGAACGCAGGCCCCAGGCCAGGCCAATGCCGAAGGTGCCGACAAAACCGATCAGGTTGAGCAGGCGCCAGGCCTTGAACCAGGCGATAGCCAGAATGCCGGCATTGAGCAGCGCGAAGTAACTGAACAGCGCCACATGGCTGCCGGCACCGGTGGAGGTCAGGATTGGCGCGGCGAAACCGCCGAGGGCCGCCGCGGCCGCCAGCCCCAGGGCATCCTGGGTGATGGCCAGAATCGCCGAAAACAGCGTGACCGCCACCAGCAGGCCCAGGGCCGCGGAAGGGTCGAGCAGTGGGTGCAGGCGCATGGCGGCGAACACCGTCAGGTACAGCACGGCGATGCCGGTGCCCTGCAGCATCAGGGCGTAGTTGCTGTTGCGCCGCCGCAGCCACCAGCCCAGCCCCAACAGGCCCAGGGAGCTGGCCGCGACCCCGGCGTAACGCAGTTCGATGGGCACCACCATGCCTTCGGTGGCGTAGCGCAGCAGGAAGGCCAGACCGAGGAACAACAGCACCACGCCGACCCGCAGCACGGTGTTGCCGCCGAACAGCCAGTTGCGCGCCCCGCTGATGGCGCGCTCGATCAGGTTCGGCTCCCGCGGCTGCGCCACGGCAGGCTCACGGGCCGCTGCCTGGGGTTGCCAAACCGACTCCGGCAGCGGCTGGCTGGCTTCGATTGCCGCACCGGGCGGCGGCGCGGCGGGCAACTCCCAGACCAGCTCGGGAGCCGGCGCTGCCGGTTCCACCGGCCGCACGTCGTCAAGAATGAATTCGGGCAGGTCCTGCAGGTCCGGAGCGGCGCTCAAGCCGCTGCTTGCCTCGGCAGGTGGGTTGCTGACCTGGGCTTCTGCAAGCGCCTGGGCCGTGCCGCCGGGGCTTTCCAGCAGGGCCAGGCGCTGGCCCAGGGCTTCGAGGGTGCTTTTCGCCCGCTCCAGCTCACGGTGCTGGTCGAGCACCTGTCGCTGCAGGCCACCGAAACGAATGGCCAGGCCAAGCACCAGGCCCAGCAGCGCGCCAATCAGGGCGTCGCTGATGGACTGGTCGACGGTCCAGCCCAGCAAGGCACCCAGCAGCATGAACATCCATTGCATGTGTCGATATCCCTAAGCGGTCCACGGACGGACGGGTACGGCGGTGTTGAGGTTTTCACCGGCACTCAGGCTCCGACCAATCACTGCAGGAGCCGGCGTGCCGGCGAAGATCTCTCCCCGATTGGAAGCCGAGCGCGGCCCAAAAGACACCCGATGGGAGATAAAATCGCCGCTCAGTATATCGACCCGACCCAACAAACGTTGGGCCTTGTGCACAGTTCAGGCATTTTTCCGGGCCCGTCAGTCCAGGGCCTTCCAGATTTCCGTGGCGTATTCGCGGATGGTCCGGTCCGAAGAGAACCAGCCCATGCGCGCCGTGTTGAGCACCGCCGAGCGCCACCATTCCTTGGAGTCGTGCCAGCGCTCTTCGACCCGGGCCTGGGCGTCCCAATAGGCGTCGAAATCGGCACAGACCAGGAACCGGTCATAGTCGATCAGCGAATCGATCAGCCCGGTGTAGCGCGACGGATCATCCGGGGAGAACACCCCGCCGCGAATCGCCTGCAGCACATCGTTGAGCCGGTGGGAGGCGGCGATGTCCGGCACCGCGCTGAATTCGCCATTGCGCTTGCGCGCCTCCACCTGCTGGGCACTGAGGCCGAAGATGAACATGTGTTCGGCGCCGACCTGCTCGCACATCTCGACGTTGGCGCCGTCCAGGGTGCCGATGGTCAGGGCGCCGTTGAGGCCGAACTTCATGTTGCTGGTGCCCGAAGCCTCGAAGCCGGCGGTGGAAATCTGCTCCGACAGGTCGGCGGCGGGAATGATGCTTTCCGCCAGGCTGACGTTGTAGTTGGGCAAAAACACCACCTTGAGCAAACCGCGCACGGTCGGATCGCTGTTCACCGTGCGGGCGATGTCGTTGGTCAGCTTGATGATCAGTTTGGCCTGGTGATAGCTGGCCGCCGCCTTGCCGGCGAAGATCTTCACCCGCGGCACCCAGTCGGTTTCCGGCTCGGCGCGGATCGCCTGATACAGCGCCACGGTGTGCAGCAGGTTGAGCAACTGGCGCTTGTACTCGTGGATGCGCTTGACCTGCACATCGAACAGCGCCGCCGGGTTGATGGCGATGCCCAGGCGCTCGTGGATCAGCGCCGCCAGGGCGCGCTTGCTGTGCAGGCGCTGCTCGGCGAACTGCTTGCGAAACGCCGGCTTCTCGGCAAAGGGCTCAAGCCCCCGCAGCAGCTGCTCGGGGCTGTCCAGCACTTCGGGCCCCAGGGCATCCACCAGCATTTCGGTGAGGGGCGGGTTGGCCTGGTACAGCCAGCGGCGAAAGGTGATGCCGTTGGTCTTGTTGTTGATCCGCTCCGGGTACAGCTTGTGCAACTCGGAGAACACCGTGCTGCGCATCAGTTGGGTATGCAGGCCGGACACGCCATTGACGCTGTGGGAGCCGAGGAACGCCAGGTTGCCCATGCGCACCCGACGCCCGTTGTCCTCCTCGATCAGCGACACCGCCCGTAGCACGTCGAAATCGTGCAGGCCCTTGGCCCGCAAGGCATCGATGTGCTGGGCGTTGATCAGGTAGATGATCTGCATGTGCCGCGGCAGCATGCGCTCCATCAAGCCCACCGGCCAGGTTTCCAGGGCCTCGGGCAGCAGGGTGTGGTTGGTGTAGGCCAGGGTGTCCACGGTGATCTGCCACGCCGCGTCCCAGGCGATGCCGTGCAGGTCCACCAGTTGGCGCATCAGCTCGGCCACGGCGATCGACGGATGGGTGTCGTTGAGCTGGATCGCCGCGTGCTCGCCGAGGCTGAGCACCGAGTCGTGCATGTTCTTGTGGCGCCGCAGCAGGTCCTGCAGCGAGGCCGAGACAAAGAAGTATTCCTGGCGCAGGCGCAATTCCTGGCCGGCTTCGGTGCTATCGGCCGGGTACAGCACCCGGGAGATGCTCTCGGCGCGAGCCACTTCCGCCACCGCGCCCAAGTGGTCGCCGGCGTTGAAACGCTCCAGGTGCAGGTCTTCCATGGCCCGGGCCCGCCACAGGCGCAGGGTGTTGACGCTGGCCCCGCGCCAGCCCACCACCGGGGTGTCGTAGGCCACCGCGCGCACCGTCTCCGCCGGCCACCAGACCTGGCGCGTATTGCCCGCCTCGTCGGTCACGCTGTCGACGCTGCCGCCAAAGCCGATGGAATAGATCACCTCGGGACGCTCGAACTCCCAGGGGTTGCCGAAATCCAGCCAGTGCTCGGTCTGCTCCTGCTGCCAGCCGTCAACGATCGCCTGGCGGAACAGCCCGTGCTCGTAACGAATGCCGTAGCCGTGACCGGCCAGGCCCAGGGTCGACATGCTTTCCATGAAACACGCCGCCAGGCGTCCCAGGCCGCCATTGCCCAGGGCCGCATCGGGCTCCAGCAGGCGAATGCGCTCCAGGTCCACCCCCAGGTCGGTCAGGGCTTCGCGGGCCACGTCCAGCAGGCCAAGATTGCTCAGGCTGTCGAACAAGAGCCGGCCGATGAGGAACTCCAGGGACAGGTAGTACACCCGCTTCTGCCCCTTGCGGTACATCTGCCGCGTGTGATCCATCCAGTGGTCGACCATGTGGTCCCGCGCGGCCAGGGCAATGGCCTCGAACCAGTCGTGGTCGAAGGCGTGGTCCGGATCTTTGCCGACCGCGTAGGTGAGTTTGGTCAAGACCGCTTCGCGAAAAGCGGCCACCTCAGCGTCACGAGCTAGGGGTTCCTGAGTCATCGATACGACCTCTGACGAGATACACAGTGAGCATGGAATGGTCTGAGCCTAGTCGGTCTGACACGAGGCGAAGGCTCTGGTTCGGCGCTGCTGCAAATGGCTCGGCTCAAGGGGGAGTCTTCGGCGCCTGCGGGGAAAAAGATGCAGATGCCGTGCCGCCGGGCGTAAATCCGTCGCCCTCTAAGAAAAATCCGACCCAAAGTCGTTCAAAAATCCATCAGTCCCGGTATGATCGCGCGCCCTGGAACATGCCGGAATAACCACCTTGATGAAGTCCAACCTGATCGCCGCCGCGGAAATCGATCGTCTCGATACCTGGGCCAAATACTCCGCGCCCATGTGCGGTTCCTGCATGTCCAGCTGCTGCACCCTGCCGGTGGAAGTGAAGATCAAGGACCTGATCCGGATTGGCATCGTCGATGAATTCGAGCGCGGCGAGCCGGCGAAGAACATCGCCAAGCGCCTGCAGAAAGAAGGCATCGTCGAGCGCTACAACCAGAAATCGGAAATCTTCACCCTGCAGCGCATGAGCAACAACGATTGCCTGTATCTGGATCGTAAAAGCCGCCTGTGCACCATTTATGACAAGCGCCCGGACACCTGCCGCAACCATCCGAAGATCGGTCCGCGTCCGGGCTACTGCGCCTACAAGCCCAAGCCCCTGGAGCGTCCGACCAATACCAGCAGCCGGACCCTGGAACGCTTCTGAGCCCCTGTCCCTCAGGCTGCTAAGGCTGCCCGCCTCTCACCGCAGCTAACGCTGCTGTAGCCGCTGCCGAGCAGCGCGAGGCTGCGAACGGCTGCAAGGCAGCCGCAACACGGCCAGCGCGGTAGCTCAGGCACTAGGCGCCGCCTGGGTTGACGGCCGCTGCGCGCCCGGTCGCAGCCTCGCAGGCTCGGCAGCGGCTACAGGTTTTCTCCAGGCGCAAAAAAACGCCCCCGGTCTCGCGACCGGGGGCGTTTTCATTCAGCCGGAACTAAAGACTCAGTTCTTGGCTTTCTTGGCAGCGCGGGTACGCTCGCCTTCGTCCAGGATCTTCTTGCGCAGACGGATGGACTTAGGAGTCACTTCGCACAGCTCGTCGTCCTGGATGAATTCCAGAGCCTGTTCCAGGGTGAAGCGAACAGGTGGAACCAGGGCGATGGTTTCGTCTTTGCCCGAAGCACGCATGTTGTCGAGCTTCTTGCCTTTGGTTGGGTTCACACCCAGGTCGTTGTCACGGCTGTTCAGACCAACGATCTGACCGTTGTAGATCTCCTGGCCGTGCTCGACGAACAGCTTGCCGCGCGCCTGCAGGGTTTCCAGGGAGTAGGTCAGGGCCTTGCCGGTTTCTACCGATACCAGTACGCCGTTCTGACGGCCGGACATGTGGCCGGACTTCATCGGAGCGTAGCGATCGAAGATCGAGGTCAGGATGCCTGCACCGTTGGTCAGGGTCAGGAACTGGTTACGGAAACCGATCAGACCACGGGCTGGAATGTTGTATTCCAGGCGTACACGGCCCTTGCCATCCGGAACCATGTTGCTCAGGTCGCCCTTACGCAGGCCCATTTCTTCCATGACCTTGCCCTGGGATTCTTCAGGGATGTCGATGGTGACGTTTTCGAACGGTTCCTGCTTCACGCCATCCACTTCACGGATGATCACTTCAGGACGGCCAACGCCCATCTCGAAGCCTTCGCGACGCATGGTTTCGATCAGTACCGACAGGTGCAGCTCACCACGGCCGGAGACCTTGAACTTGTCGGCCGAGTCGCCTTCTTCAACGCGCAGAGCAACGTTGTACAGCAGCTCCTTGTCCAGACGTTCCTTGATGTTACGGGAAGTCACGAACTTGCCTTCTTTACCGCAGAATGGCGAATCGTTGACCTGGAAGGTCATGGAAACGGTCGGCTCGTCGACGGTCAGCGGCTTCATCGCTTCAACAGCGGTCGGGTCGCACAGAGTGTCGGAGATGAACAGCTCGTCGAAACCGCTGATGCAGACGATGTCGCCGGCAGCAGCTTCTTCAACGTCAACACGGTGCAGGCCGTGGTGCCCCATCAGCTTGAGGATACGACCGTTACGGCGCTTGCCGTCGACGTCGATGGCCACCACCGGGGTGTTCGGCTTGACGCGACCACGGGCGATACGGCCAACGCCGATCACACCCAGGAAGCTGTTGTAGTCCAGGGCGGAGATCTGCATCTGGAACGGACCGTCACGGTCAACGGCCGGCGCAGGTACGTTGTCGACGATCGACTGGTACAGCGGGGTCATGTCTTCGGCCATGTCGGTGTGGTCCAGACCGGCGATGCCGTTCAGGGCCGAGGCGTAGACGACTTTGAAGTCCAGCTG
>Ga0194135_10000183_pt1 | contig 36760 bp, 22 predicted proteins | sample LitLau_LLRF_2013_FD_134024 | JGI IMG/M metagenome (GOLD analysis project Ga0194135, IMG submission 134024) | Freshwater sediment microbial communities in response to fracking from North America - Little Laurel Run_MetaG_LLRF_2013 (version 2) | ecosystem: Environmental > Aquatic > Freshwater >... | reverse complement strand
TATGAAACGAGAAGTAGTTTCGCAAGAGGAATAACTTTATAGTTCATAACTCACTCGTTCATGTCAATCGAGCAATAAAAACTTAGAATTAAAATATAAACAGACATAGTACAATCGCCTGCAAAAAGACTGGAGGTGAAGGTTTTAATATTAAGATCGACTCCATATACATCACACACACTAGGCATAGTATATTGCGTCTGAACTACTTTAGAATGTTAAGTGGTGATTTACGAAGTCCATATGGTTCTTCCAAAGCAAGTGGCTTTAATGGATGAGATATGAACGAAGTATTGAGACTAGGAAAGTGAAACATTATTGAAGAGGGAAGTAACAGTTCTACACAAAGTTATACACACTTCCAAATATGTGTGTACCTACTACCTACGCTCTGAGATTCATGTACAATAAGATGGCTATTTTCAGCTGATAATTTAGCCAGAAAGTAAGCTAAAGCAATCGAATGGCTTAATTAGAGAGATATAGGAACAGCACTCTTTCTATATATTATCGCTCGAGAAGATATATATTATGTTTCATTCTAACTTTTCAAATTCCTGTCGTTCGCATAAAATCAATCACAAAACTTGCCTGTGTTTCCGTTAGCTTTAGTGCTTGAGCAAGATCTGCTCTCTCCGGTCCAGACAGGTATCGTTGATGACTAAACCTTCTCTCGAGTTCGTACACCTGAAGTACATAAAATGTTTTAAACAAATTTTAGTTTATTAATCCCTGAATGCTTGAAAAGTTTTATCAGTCATAGAGTTCATTAACTTTGTAAGCTCCTTGAAAACTTTGTGATTTAAGTTGAAATCATTCGTTTGGAAAATTTACTTCTGCAATTTTCATTCATTCCACAAAACAAATAACATGTAATAAATATCAACTGACCTGTGCATGGGAAAAGGCAGCTCGAGAACGTTTCTTACGAGGCTTCATCTCGTTATCTGCAAGGAATTCAGAAATTATTTACTTCTGAAATCACGTCGCATATGCAAGCGTATCATGGTTTGTGAATATAATCCATATCACTGATATGATGCCTAGTAATACACGGATACTGAAGTCTCTATCAGTCATTTTGTGTTCATTCTTCATTCAGGAATTTGTGCAGTGGAATTTGCTTCAAGTAAGATTATGACCCTCTTAATTAAATAATATGGAAAGAAACAATTAAGAGAAGCTACATGAACATAATGAATCATGCGAAGATACGAAGTGCAAGCAATGAAAGATATTATCGTCTTTGAAGCGGGGTGTTTTGAGAAGACACGGCCCTTATACTTAATTTTCTGAGCCTTATCATGTTCCCTCATGGCAGTTGAAGAATTACACTGACTACCGAGTAAAAAATATGACCTTAATGTAAGTTAGCAGAGCATTGTTTGAAACAATCTCTTGCTCCTAAATATCTTACGGAATCAATATATCCAATCACAAATTAAATTAGCATACTACTTGCGACGAAATTAGACCACGTGCGACCATCATAACACAAACAACACTTTTTCCTAAAATCACTTGTCGTAATTAGTAAAATTAAACGATGATAGCTCACCTTTAATTTGATTTTTCATCCTCATATCAAGGGCTTCAACATCCCAAGCATGTCTCGAATTTCTTTCGTCGCTATCTCTTCCACTGCTACTGTCCATTTGATTAGAAAGAATTGTAGTCCACACACCATCAAACCCTTTATTGCTTAGAATGTTTTGAATAGAAAAGGGTGTAGTTGGGACTTCTTCCTTCCCAGCCATAATACCTAATTGTTGGTGGTATACTTTCACAAATAAACTAGCCGGATTTGTGTGTATTTATAAGAACAAACACTTGAGTAATTCACATTTGATGATGACACGAAAAAAAGGTAATATAATGTTGGTTTGTAACTAGCGCAATAATTTAAGTAGCTTGTGTTCTTTTATTGTATTTCTCAAACCTTGCAGAGTTGACACAAGTTAATCACACCTGATTAAGATGATCTCGAAGTGAGAACAACGAGTTCAGACACACTTTAAAGGAGATTATAAGATAATGTTGGAAAACAAGGCAAGCGATGCGAAGGATAAGATTGGACTCGCATTGCGTCTGAGAGTGAATGATGTATTTGATTTGATTTTGAGGACATTTGTATGAGCCTTCGAAGGAAGGAAATATGTGAAGAGGTTTATTGTGGCACGAGAACACAAGTACGCGTATGTACACTTTAATACACTCTCTCGTAAAGATGAGGTTAAAATTAGTTGTGCAATCGAAAGATGGTTCAAAGTGAAGAAAGTAGGGAGTATTTGGTCAGGGGTGGTGCACTTGCTAACCACTCTCAGTTTTTGTGATATGCTTACCCGGATTTAGTGGGCTGACATCCCGTCGATTGATAACCAATTGGGCTGTATCTTCGTCGTGCGCAAGCCACACTCAAATTCCATTTATTCCTCCTAAAGTTCTTTCTACTTAAAATCCTTTCAACAAACCATCTCATCTTTTGGATTCTTTCTACAAAATTACACCTAATCCTTTCATCCGCCAACTCAAGAAGAAGAAGAGCAATCCACCGGAATCCATTCATGATGTACGCTACTAGAATCACTTTACTCCTCCAAAAACTTCTTGTAAATTGTTAATGTATGAACTCTCTGCACGTCGCATCATACAAAGTATTGAATCAAGTCTGCGACATGCCGAGTCTTTAGTTCCATTCGATTGCATTTTAGACTCAAGAATAATATGATAGCTAACCATAAAGGTTCTTTTACGTAAAAGTATCTCTTAATCAAAATATTTATTGTTATTCATTACTTTTAAAATCACACTTTCATCGTTTTTTACTCTCTATAATTATTTTCTAGAAAGGATCGAACGCCAATCGTACCAATTTATTCACAATTTTTAGCTTTAAATGAAAATAAAAATTGATTACTGACGATAAGTGATTTAAAGGAGGCTAAGTTTTGTTAAATGAATTCGGATGAAGAAAAATTCGTCGAATAGTTTACATTGCTACAGCTCATGTTAAATTCATCTTTCTTGTTGTAAATACTAGGGAAATAATTTTGAGTATTGACAAAATTGTTTACTGAAGGATCTTTCCACGTAAATTGTTGTGTAGGTGAATTAAAAGTTGAAGCTTCCCAAGGTGAGACTTTAGGTAGTGAATAATTTTGACTGAACTCTTGTGTAAATTTTGTCGGTGTTCCAGAACAATAGGCAACTCCTGTACATACATTATTATTATTATTACCATGAGTAGAGTTGGCAATGAAATGTTTAACATTTTCAGATTTTGTTTGTGGTCTTGAAGGTAATGGAAGCCCAGCAACTTGACTTGAATGCACATTTAAAGATGAGTCAAGCGAATCTTTTTCTATTATTATCTGCTGACACTCATCAATGTCATTTGTAGGTGGATGATACGACGACAGACTAGGACAATTAGCAAAGTCTGCGTTAACATTTCTGCTATTAGTGCCACTGCAGAAGGATTTGATGAGAAGTTCATTGGAAGAAGAGAATGCAGAAGAGGAAGCATCAGGGACAGGGGATCTTGGGACGTTCCGGGAGAACTTTTTGGACTTGTACCGGCGATTCTGGAACCATATCTTGACTTGATTCGGAGTTAGTTTAAGCTGTCTCGATATTATGTCTCGCTCGTTGGCAGAGAGATAGCGTTGGTGCTTAAACTTTCTCTCCAATTCGAATACTTGTCCCTACAGAAATAACGTTACATGTTATTATTTATTATAGCTTTCGTCCATGTGTACATTTATCAGAACTTTTAAATGAAGATTTATTTTTACCTATACAATAACAATGTTGTGCCGTGTAAAACAATTACTTCAAATATAATGCGTTTATCATGAATATTTATCATGTCATGCCTCTACGATCTCAACTGCAGGTAATTTCTGATTCGAACAATGAAAAGTATGTAATGTTATTTTCAGTAGAATTAATTAGCAAGCTTCCTGGTAGGAAGCAGTGAGAATGAACAATCGCATGTATTTTAAATTAAAAAATGTATGGAAGATGATGCTCAAACGAGAGAAAGAGAAGCCAAGTTGTCTTAATCGAAGTAGACACAATGTTCCCCCTTGCCAGCCCGAATGCCAAACTAAGCTTAAGGTTTTTGTAATGGTCGGATTTCAACTCGCTAGAGATCTCTGGACCTGCTTTAAGGATTCGTACGGAAATCTTAATATTGGTTCCTCACTAGCTCTGTGATTGGTTTTTCCTTAGAAAATTTCATAAAAAGTGTCTTGCAAGTTTTTAATACTTCTTGTCTGATGCTTTATTTATACATCGACGATATCAAAACATATTAACTGTTGCCATTTCTAATTTTATGTCTATCCCATGCTGAAAAGCCGTGTTATGTACTAATGTCATTCCATATCGTTAAATTATTGATGCATATTCTGAAGTATAGATCATAAAATACTATGTATGAGGAGTGCGATAACATTTATAACCATGATTGATGACCTAATTGTGATTATTTTCCATCTTCTAATAAAGCAAAAAAACAAATTTGAAACAGAAAAGGTACTAAATAGTCGATAAGACTAATTACTACCTCGTTGTACCATGCGAGCAATCCCAAGAAATATTATAAATGATTAACCGTGGTAAGAAAGTGAAGACATTATATAACTGTTGACTTGTGAAAAGACATAAATAATAATAATATACCTGAGAGAAAAGAACCCTTGGTTTTCTTTTCGCCTTAGAATGAACTTGGATTCCAGGTGAATTAGTAGCAGGGTGGGATTCCTTTTCCTTCAAGAAATTGAGTCCTTGGGAGTCGACATTGTCACCTCGCAAAGTAAACTTATTCGGCTCACTTTGTTCACAAAGCCATGGGAGTGGACATCCTCCTCCAACCCTTTTAGTGCTTTCATTTGTCTGCATCATTAAATTCTTCTCTCATTTCAATAGTCACTTAATTAGTCGTTCATCGCCCATTTCTTTAGTCTCACTCTCAAATATACACTTTGCTGTTAATTGGTAAAAAGCGACTCTGATCACTCACACAACGCTACTAATAAGCAGTCTCATTGCCAATTGATGCGGAATTTTGTCTAACAATTAAACGGGTTTATTAGCAAAACCTGGCTGATTTACTCAGAGTGATCAACAAAGTTACATTATCCTCCTCATCTTCTGCTTTCGCACACAATCATCGACTGTCGATAATACTCTTTTTTTTTTTTATTAACTTCATTAAGAACATGCAACACGTCTGCAAAAGAACTGCTGTTTCTCATCATCATCATCATCATCATGATCATCAAAGAAGTTTCAAATCAAAAAATTTGGTTTGCAAAATTATTATCAAGTAATAATTCAGTCTGAGAAACAATTAGAACCTGAATCGTGCTGTGAGCACCTGACGTGAGAATATATAGTTGCTCTATTGCAGATATTGGTTGGTACTTTGGTACTCAACAAACTGCCTTCTTTATGATGCGCAAACATTTTTCAATTGCCTTAATTGCTACTTTTTTGCAGTGAAATTTTTTAAATCCACACTGCGTGGAAAGGTGCCAAATTAATTTTCCTGATTTTTCTACTCATCAGTGAGCTTTTGGTTGCACAAACAGATGGCTCATTAATTCGCATTATTATTATTCCTCTACTAATACCGAATTAAATGCACACACATCTATAAATTCAACTGCTGGACTGCTAAAACAAAACTCGAACTTGCGCTTGGAAGTTTGTCAAAACTCTTTGCAATAATTACACCAGCCTCCATCATCCTCACTTTTATTCGCTCAACAGATTATTTGCTGTGTATACGACACGTAAAGTTAATTGCGTTAATTATGGTTTCACCATATTATATATAAAATAGTTTAGCTTTGGCCTTGGACGCCCAATTAATAACTTCATAATTACTTCAATTAATTCTGTTTCACTAAAACTGGTAGAGTCAGTACTTAAGTTATTACTTTGAATTATGTGTTTTCTTCTCTCATGATTCATCATAATCATAAACGTGCAGACATATATTATTATTATTTAGCGTGCATTTATTCCCTTTTCGTTTTTCAAAATTATAGCTATATGTGCACTTGCCTTGGATGAGAAATTTACCATTCCATACGTACTGCTTATTGGTGCACACAGCGATGTTAACCGAGCTACGTGGGGGGATGTAATTATTGTTGCATTATTTTGGCCAACCTGAGCTGATCTGTTGTTGTCTCTATTTCTGGAAAGAAAAGAATTAATGTATCATCTCATAATAGACTTATTTTGGGTGCAATTACAATTGCATTCTAACTAATTTAGTAGCACGTGTGCTGCTACAATTGCATATCAATTAATTATTCACACGATAATTTTGGTATCAGAAGCTTATATAGGAAATGGAAAAAAATCGCTCCAACTTTATCCATGCTGGTTTATGGAAATCCACAGCCCGCACCCTGGTAAAAGTAATAATTAGTATTGAATTGTTGCGTGCATGAATTTCAAGGAAATAACAGAAGAAAGACTTAATGCAGCAGAAGTCGTGGTCAGGTGAATACATCAATAAATATTTCGTTGATTGCTTATTAAAGAACACTCGTGCATACAATTTACCCGTAAGCAACTGCTGTAGATTCCATATATTTACTTAGATCCCCATTACCACTGGACGACTTTCGGGAAAAGTGTGTCGGATTAATAAGTGTATCACATGAATTCAGGGTGATGTTATTTTCATAAACTGGGATTGACTTGGCATTGGAACACTTCGAACTATTGAGTCCTGATGTCGGAGCAGTATCACAAGGTTTCCACAAGATTTCTGCGTAAGGAGAAAAAGCTCCGTCAACTGTATGCTGATTGTGAGTATAATTGTCGGTGTCACGAAAGGTTGTTATCATTCCGACAATCATCAATGGGGGGTGTTCAATTCTTGTCACTTTCGAGTAATAAATGCTTAAAATGTAATCAACCGGGGAAAATCAAGAAAAAACTCTTAATTCATTTTCGATAACTTTAAGACGCGATTATCATTGTGAGCATCAACAATTGGCAATGGATTTATAGATGTTCAAAATCCCTTTTCCCGTTCGCATGGAAAGCCGATACAACAACATATCAACATGTCGTGTTCTTTTATTCAGCAGTGTTTGTATACATACACACACTTAAGAATTCTTGAGACTGCTCTCAAGCAGCACTATAAAGGGAACCTTTTCTTACAAAACTGTTAACTCTGTTCGTGTGCACTGTTATTGACTGTGCGTGTACGTACACCCGCAGCATATTTGTCGACTATATGTCGCTTCATAAAGTTTATCAAGGAATAAAGAAGAAGTTGAGGGTGTCTCGAAAAGTCTCAAAAGTCACTAGAATTTTCTCACGGTTTGACTTTTTACCTTTTTCTCTGTATATAATTATTGCCAAGACCATGCGAACACCTGAGAACCGTGGAGAATATATAACTCAATGAAGCTGCGGCGATTACTTTAATGTAATAATGTCCAATCGATAAAGTTAATTTATTCAAGCAACTTTCAATATTAATTTTTGTTGATCCGCTCCAGTCTATTTTCAGAAAGGCACTAGTGAAAGACACACAAACATATTGAGTTGTAGTGTAACATACTATTAGCCAGAAAGTGTCTAGTTTTTCTCAGTTTAAACTTTCATTTTAAGATTCAACTACTCATCCCACACTGTCCATCTCAAACATAACAGATGATACAGTTCATGAAAACATGCAAATGTACAGGAACTAGAAACTAAGACTTCTCTAATTATTCAAACCAATATAGCCTATCTTTCTCGTCAATTACGAAACTTACAAGAGTTTTACATCGAGCCGTGCCTTTCAGTGCTGTACACATTGCATATTATAATCCCCATGCTTTCCGTCTTAGTAGATTTGATATTGAGGCATTCCAGGAGCCATATAATGCTGTACATTTTAAATGCAACCGACTAATGAAACGACTTATTGATATTTCCTTGGTGTATTCATTTGTTTCTCCGAGGCTAAAAGATACCTTTCTTACGCAGAATAAGCAATTTCATAAACCATGCACCACCTTGATTATTAAATACCACTGATAGTCACACGAATACGCGAATATTAATTAATCACCTAATCCGCTCCTCTATCACATTCACATCCAAAATGCATAAACATTTCGAATCATCGCGTATAGTTTCATTGCAAATCGCGTCTGCTATGCATTTTATTGGCTGAATGAGCCGGAATGGTATTTAGTTTTGGAGGTTTAAAGTTGACTCTTGCATTTTAAATTATATTAACTGCAGATGCCAACCACATCTAATACCATATGTAAAAAACGTAGCAGAGATTTTGGGCAGACAGTCAGATACATTTGGGTTTGTGTATCACGTACAAGAATATATATATGTACACATGCTAGCCATAGTGAAATAAAGCAGATACAATAATTATGATAAGACGTCATGTTTACATTTAACATTTTCAAAGTGAAATAAATGCATAAATTGCGTCTTTGGTTCCTATTTATGTAAACACACAAGATTCAACCACACTGGATAATTTTTTTCTCATTTGTAGACTCTTCTCTTTGAATGTGGCAGTTTAGAGATTATTGAAAAATAGTACAAAATGATTTAATTCTGTTGAAAAACTGCATCCTTCTGTAACTGCAGTCAGGAAGTCACTTCGAGGAGTCAAGACAGATTATAATATTCAGAGTTTTAGTAATTTGATAAGAGAGGATTTCATATAATTGAACAGCAGAAACACATTCACTTGCAGTTGTTCGGGACAGTTAGCAATTTCTAAAAAAATCTACCATTTCTATGAAAATAAAAATTGAGTGATCAGCAATATTCAAAAGCTCGATATGTATCGTATAATAAGCTGGTGAAGGAATATCCGCCATTTATACGGATGTTTCTCGGAGCTTAATTGACCGAGGAAAGAGATTAAGGAATAAACGCTTCATTAATTCTCCCGTTGTTGATAACTTTTTAACTTATACTTACCCTACCCTTACTTCACTCCATATACTATTTCCAATGTCAATGCAGATTGTTGATGTTCCGTTCAACTGGGTTCGAAAAAAGTCATTATATACAGAGAATGTCGCATAAGGATTGACGAGGTAATATTTTATCATATATATTCTCTCATTTCCGTTACAAAATAGGGTCACAGTTGAAGTCAGCATGTATTGTGTATTATATGCTTTCGTATTGCAAACTCATGTCATCTCGTGTGTTTCAGGTTCAGCAAAATTAGCATTGTGCTGTGCTAATTCGCTTTAAGTATCTAGTTAATTATAAATGTAAAATGGTCAGTGTGAATATTTAGAGGTAAGTAAAAATGCATATAGTAATTTTTCAAATCGAAAACGATGCATAAATGCCAATTGGCTGTTACAATATTTTAAATATTACACTTGCCATAAAGGTAAAGGTAACGACAAAGCGAAATAAATATCTCAAACCAATTACTGAATGATTGTCACACTGCTCTCTACCATATTATTTTACTGCTATTATTAGGACCTGATAATAACGCAATTTAATGACTTATTAGACTTTGACAAAGTGGGACAGTAATTAATCGAGGATTTATTGCCCAAGAAAGTAAATGTATTGGAGGGTATTGAAAACTCCTTTTTTTAAATGGCTTTATAGATTACACAGCCTTATTTAATCAACATAGACTGCATGTGATGCTTCGTTTTAATGAATTTTTTTGTGAACTAATGTGTACTGTTCAAATGGAAGGAAAGTGAAGATAAGAGTTTCAGTGTTTAATAGCGAAGAAGATTTAGCAGGGTTAAATAAAAAGAAATGAGTTGGTACGAAATGGGGAAGAAAGAAAAGTAAAAGAAGAATCTGATTAGAGTGTTATTTTCCATTGAAATTGAGCGTATAAGGATACTAATACCATTGCACGCTTCGATAGAAGAGTGAAATGCCATTTCCTTTTATCTTATTTCTACACCGAGAGACTTTTAAGTAAAAGAGGAAATCATTCACTGTACACGAGTATAAAGAGTGAGAGAGAGGGCAATCTAATTTAATAAATATGCAGAGAATAAAAAAGTATTGAAGTTTGGAGAAAGCAGTAGAAAAAGAGAGTGTGTGTGTGTACGATTCAATTGTTTCCCTGGAGTGTTTCCTTATTCATGTAGTGTGTGTGTGTAGAGAGAACAAGTGTTTCCTTCTTTACTATATTCAATATTAGTAGATGTAGACGCACGTGGGACATGTATATTAGATAGAAAATGAGATGTAGATTTAAAATGGTAGAAAAACTCGGAACTCTTTTCACTTGTACAATAGCAATATGAGGGTCTTGTGCAATAGAACAGGCGTAAAGTGTTAAGGGAAATAAATGAATGAGAGATTCATTCGTTTTGAAGAGATGGAGAAAAAACGGCTGGTGTCCATGCGACATTTATAAGCCCTCCTCTTGAGTCCTTGTTGGGGAAACGGGAGTGAAATAGAAATCTGCATAAAATTTATGGTCTCTCGAAGGTAAAAATGGTAATAAAAATGAAAAGAGACTAAATCCTCAGAGTAAATTGAATTACAGAGAAACGACTTCAATTTAAAAATGTCTAAGTCGAAGAGTCAAAAAGTAACTTTGGCCATTTTTCTCTTTCTTTCTCTCTCTCTCTTTCCCGGTTGCTCTCTGTGTGATTGTGGGAGAGTATGGACAAAAAAGTGTAAATTGAATTGAATTTATTTTAAATGTCTTTTTTCTTCGGTCTGCGATTCATGATGATGATGCTTATTCTATTTGGTCCGCCATAAGTTTCAAAGAGATGTCTTTATATATAATCACATGGAAGGCTGCTTGCTGTGGGAGTTAGAGAACTTTGTGTGATTTGAACCTTATACCTAGCAATTTTGGAACTGTCTCCAATAGGAATACTGTTAGTAAATGTTCAGGAGCAATTTAATGTAAGCAAGCAATGCATACTGAGTTGGCTTACCTCGGAGGGAAAGAGTTTACCACTGTTGGAAAAAGGGATTTGGAAGGCCCACAAAGAGAGCTCGAGTGAAACATAAAAATGTAAATATGGCCAATCTATTTTGCATTCGGAGTTCCGGGAGCATAGAACATTTTTACTTGCGGAAATTGCATCTCGAGACGGTTTCTTTTGCTTCTTTAAGTCCTCCCCGTCTCTCCACACACGTTTTTACTTTCCACGCGGATGAACAAGGGATAGAGAAAGCAGAAAGCACAAGAAAAAAAGTTTCATATTGCTAACTGCACATTATGTTCCGTGAAAACAGTCGGAATGAGGTGTTTTCTCACCCAACTTAAGTGGAATAAGTGACGCGCTCACTTAAGTTCTTTATTAATGGTCGTTAGACACATCCTCTCTATAACTTTGATACACACACACGTAATATATATACATATATCTGTAGAACTCTCAATCCTTTTTTACATTTCTTTTTCCGAGGGCGTGAAGAACTGTAATATAATTCCGTCGTTCTCTCTCATCTCTTTTCTTTGTGTAAACAAAGTCTTTCTTAGTGATCACGGATTTTAAATTTTTCCATAAAGAGAGCAATAAAAATAAAACCCAACATGTATTTCCTCTCATTGTGCATTTATATGGAATTATTTTATTGCTTTACCTTTTGTCAGAATATTATTATGCCTGCTTTCTATTTCAGAGTGTGAGTATTATCTTTTTATTAAACCATCAGTCTTTAATATTATTTTATTAAAAATCTTGTTCTTTTTGTTGCTCCTGTTTAGAGCAATGGAGAAATCAACATTTCTTACAACAGCTGGAGAGTCAGAGTGCATGATTGTTGTATATATCAATCTACCAATATATAGATATATTTATATATATATATAGTCTGGTCTAAAATAATTGAAATTGTTGAAACTCATGTATCAATCTAGTTAAATCGTATAATAAGCTATAATTATTAAATACAAAGTGATTCCCAAGCTTTGTGAATTAAAGCTCGTGTCTCATGTGTGTACGCAATCTGTTATCTATGAAGTTGTTAATGAGTGTTATAGCTCAATATTCATTGTAATCATTATTTGAGCCGAAACTATGTATATGTATAAGGTATATATTAATCGTATTTAGTATAGTGATTGGTTGATAAATTGATGGGATAATGAAGCTAGCTTTTGTCCTTTCTCCAAACTTTCTATGTAGTTCCGCATAAAGTTCCTATATGATCGTATAAGCTGATCGTCTGTGATGTTTCTATTTATCAAACAAGAAGGGATTCCGAAGCGATAAAAGTTCAAATGCATTTATGAGGATAAAGATAAACGAAACGTAAGCTTGAGCTATTAAGCTGATTCTGACTGTTGCTCTCGGAGAAAAGTTATGCTGGTTATGATTTAGTTACATAAGGGAGATGAATAAAAGGGAATACAAAATCGGATGAAAGAACAACACCCTCCTTTGATTTGCAAGTAATTCTCTGCTCTTTCCTCTTTTAGTAGGGTCTTTGATAAGTATTCCTTCATTTTATTATCATTAGTTTGATCACATTATTATTGTCACTATCCGGCTTTTCGCAGTCAACTCTGTGTGCCTTCCGTTCTCCTGGGGAGTAGAAAACACTCCGAAAAGAGGATTACAAGGGTATTATATTAATACCATTTCCCTGTGAACGGATTGGGTCATCATCACGGTGCCACTGCTGTGCTATCAGACGTAGAATATCAATCATGTCCCTTTATAAGCTTAGCATACGTTCACAGTCACATTGTAATTGTTTCTCTCATCCCAAGAGAACTGATGTGTGTATAGTTGTCTCACTCACTACTACTTATCCATTCTCACGTTTTCTCATGATCTCCTTCTCTAACCAAACAAACAAGCATACATATATATACTTAGTTAGTTTGTATTGGGTTTTCATACGAGTGACTCAGCCCTTATTGATATTAACTAATAGACATTAAAGTTAATTGATCCCTGCTCTGTATTCACATTTACAATTGTAATTATTTACACAAAAATAATCATTAGACGGCAGATCTAATAGATGTTCAGTTTATTCAACACGGGCTCATGAAAGCATATACACAAAGCTCTTGCTGAGGCAAGCATTAAAACAAAAATCAACAAGGTAGGAATGGGAAATCCCAATAAATTTTTGATTAATCAGCAGAGGATTTAATAAAATATAGATTTGGGAAGGAATCATTTATTGAGGTTGAGGCAAATATTTGGTGAGTAATAGGAAATGAAGGAAAGAGAAAATGAAGGGAGCTGATAAATGACTTATAATTATTAAGAGTTGATAATAAGTGGGTGTGTCGGGAGATAATTACTTGGTAATGTGGAGCTACTGTTTCGCTCGGTGTAGTAGAGAGAGGTGAGTTGTTTTCCTGGCACGTATATTACTTATATATACGTGTGTTTGGCAGGTAGGAGGAGAACTGATTGGTTCTTTCGGGAGATAAGAAAATTAATGAATTTATGAAGCGAATTGGCTAATGATGGGATATGCTGACAAACTGGTTGAATGACAAGGCGCCTAATCCCTTTCCTCCTTTGAAGAGATATCCTGTGAAATACAATTATACACTCTCGTTTTGTCAAAATGAGTTACTACTAAGGAGCTGGAATGTTAATGCAAACAGCTCTTGGTCTGTCAATTCATTGGGGCCATCATCATCATCATCACCAGTTTGCAAAGAAAGAAAAATCATTCATTAATACTGACTAAAACATGACTACTCCCACAATTGGCGACGACAAAATAAGCAGTTCTTCTCGTCACTGTGTTAATTTATGGTTGTCTCAATAATGTTACAGTGTTACCACTCACTTCACTCCTCTCACTGAGTTAAAACTTCACTGAAAACAATTTAATAAACGCATATGCTAGTGAACTATCGGCGGAGAGTATAACGCGAATTATTTCTTGATTATGAGAGTATAAAGGAGCTTAAAGATATTTTTCTTTAGACATCTGTCTATACACATACCGACAGATTGTTTAATAACCACCTGTCATAATGTGTTTTAAGCGAGCTTACAATAACCATTAAAGCAGTAAAGCAATTTCTGTCTATATCATGCAACGTCTTAACGAAGAAAGAAGTTTGTTAATTATTGAATTCATCCAATCATATACTTTAGTCTAGTCATAAATCTTGTGTAGATGCAATACGTTGAATGTCGGTTAATGTGTAAACTATAGTTCAAAATTAAATGCTTGTGTAGTCATATTTAAAATTCATGTTTAGGTAGAAAAGACTATAACTGTAGAACCAAAGGGGGTCTGAAAAGCATATCCACTTGGAAAGTATTTACAGTGTTGATAATTACGGATAACGCACACTATTAATAGTCAAATCATCACACTTCAAATAACACACATTGTTGGTTTTTGTATACATCTCAATCAAGCAGCCAGCAATATATATGCCGTAAACCTGATTCATCGAAAAGCTATTGAATCACTTGACATAACGAGAGATAACTTAATTTCACTCACTTCACTCCACTGAAAAAGTATTCCGATGTTGTACCTACTCATCTAATTAAGTCACTTCAATAAAGAGTATTGAGCCGTCATGATTTGCACTCAGATGTTGATGAGAAGACGAGTTTACTAGGAGAAATAAAGCTTGTCCGAATTGAATGAGGAAATTAAATTGATATGTAATATCTACCCAGAATATATAAAAATTGGAGGGACGACTAATAATTTCCCTTCCCTACAAATATACAGTGAACACAAATAGTGTTTATAGCATTTAGGAATATATATAAGGAACATTTCCTAGAGTGAGTTGTTAATGAGACCCCCACGAGTTAAGACGAAGAAGATATGCTCAGTCAGACTCACTGTAATAATAACATGACATGATTAGATTCCAATGGAATCAATTGAAAAGATATCTCCAGTCTCATTTTATATGTGACAATGACCCAGCATGAGATTAAATGACTCTGTTAATGCACTTTTACCACAATCCATTAATTCTTACTCCCTCTTGCTTGCTATGTGTGTTTGTCAGCTTGAGGTGATTTCATGATTATTTCAATGTGTACAACAACGAGAGAAGATTTCATTGTAGCAAACCAAACAATCAGCAATCAGACGTGAAAGCAATCCTTTCGTACTTTTCCTCGTGTCATGATGTGGCTCGTATATTAATTGAGCTAGATGATATAGTCAGGCATATATGTTGATACGATACTTAATGGTCTTCTCTTCGTTCTAGATGAAGTTGAGATGAAGAAAAAGACATATCCTTCAACAAAGCGTGTGCTACGTAGTAAGTATTTGATTTTATTACTCACGGGGAGAGAACCTTATCCTCCCTAAATGCTCTGTCTAATTGAGAATCAATGGTGGACCCATTAGCAGAGCAATAGAAACGAATATCTTCCTTCAACACAAAACTCCCATCACATATTCTTTTTCTATTCCATATCATACGAACTGCGCTTATTGGATCTCATATGAATCTTGAATGTTCCAAAAGAAAACTGCAGTCATCGGTAGAGTATATATTATTATTCCTTTGCTCAATCATCTCTCTTTTATTATCCTCAGTCCATTTAGCACTGACGAAACCAATATTGACTGTATGTGATTTCTTTTCGGGCTCACACACAAGTAGTAGTTCCGAGATAGATCGTCCAGAACAACCCGAGAAGTCTCTGAAAACAACTTCATCATTAACTGTCTACGATAACACATCACCGTGATGAATCAATTTAATCAAACATGGAAAGTACAATTGCTGACATTCCTCTGCATACAAACATCTGATAAGAAGGTGGGATGGGAATCATTTATATTTTTATTCATATTCAAAAGTATCATAAGTGTTCTTAAGTAATGGTCTGTGTGTGCAGTCGTTAAAAGTATAATAAGCACTTTTCAAACATGAATCATTATATGAGTCCACAAGGAGGAGTAGTGGAATCTTTATAGACAACTTAACTCCCAATTAGTTCTATTGACCGAATCGTCATCTAAAAATGATTCATTGCTAAAGGAAATTATTGCTTGATTGAGAAGCATTCTTCAAATCATAACTGAATAAGTATGAGTGTGCTGTTAATCTTGAACTCTTCATTGCTGTTAGATGAAATGTGCATATCATCATTGTGTAGAGGAGTTTTAGTATGTTAGACAATTAACGATCCCTTCTTAAGATTCAGATAGACTCGACGGCTGATGTAAATGAAAGTGCGGGTTTGGTTTACTTGTAGTTTTTTTACGAAGAAAACAAATCCAATTTTGATGCGTCCAGCGTATGTGTGTTGTGTAGTAATTCAGCGCATCTCTACTTTTCCTAACTGATCTGGATCTTTGATTTACTCCTTCTTGTGATGGAAGAAGTAGTATTTGATGAGGTGAATAATTTAAATCCAGTGGCGAGAATGAAATGAAAAAGTCGTTTTGTTTCAGGGTGGTGCTACAAGATGAAGATAATGACGGCCAGAATCAAAGAAATGATAATGTGATGGCCTAGTATACAGCCTGGGAAGGCTTTACCATTACGCATTACACTTCCCTTCGGAAAACGACCCGTAATGAGAAAAATGAATTCGAAAACAAGTTTAAGCTCGCTTCGTACACTTATATTCCTTTCTCGTACTCTGGTCTTGGTCTCCACATTTGAGATGAGCATTTAAGCGTTTCGGACTTCTTTCATGAAAAAGTAATAACAATAAGTAATAGGTAACGTCAAAGAATTAATACAGACAACTAAGCCAATTACATAAGATGATAATCCACCTCACCACAAAACTATAAGGTAAGTCCCCGCTAGTGAAGTAATTACTATGTATAATTGAATGCATAAGGAACACAAGTTCAGCATGCTATCATCATCATTGTCCGGCGTATATCTACTTGAAAAGATTAAGTATTTTTATTCAGAAACAATGTGGAATTGAGCCGCGCTGTCTTTCATACTATCTCATATCGTTAGAAACATGAACGTCTAATTTAAAACCACTTCTAGGGCCAGATGAGAAATCCTACTTTTGTATTTCTCAGAGGAAATCGAAATGAAATGATAATTAAGAGATGGGTCAGGCTAACCACAATTGCACGCAATTAAATTACACACATACACTCATCGTCTTCACCATGTGTGCCTCGGGACAAACATGGTCAATTAATTCAACTCAATTGGACCCTTTTTCATTCTTGCCCAACCCGTTACCTTAAATTAAATCATAATAGTAATGAACAGTTTCATTTCTCAGCTTAATTCATTAATTAACTCCATCATTCCTCCCTCAGTTGTTGGTTGTTGTGTGAGCAATACAAAAGTCACTCTAGTGAGGTAAAAGTCGTAATGGAAAATTTATTGCCAATATATCTAACACGGTTTTTCATAATGTGTACATTTATTTTTCACTAGTTGCCAGCATATGTCATTGCTTAAGTAAACAATACCTTGAGCTATGTAATTTTAATTGCTCTTACAAAGCCATACAGTCTTTTATGTCTTTGCAGAAGCAGAATCAAAAGTCTTGGTGAAAGGAATTTGCTTCACAATACCAGATTATATTTATTTGAGCGCGATTCTCATATATTCACTTACTTCAAGACAACATTTTGACTCGCAGGTTGTCAGCAGTCGTATAGTAAGACTGTGTTAATTTTGACCAAATTCTCGTTTTATTATTCAAGCATTTCACTCAAACTGGCCAAGTTGGGATAGACATTTGCTCTGAAAAGTTCATGACGACTTGGTCAAATTGACTTAGACACTGAGCAGAAGCAAATAAATTAACATCATAATTTATGTACAGATGAGGGAGAGAAATCCTAAACGAGTAAAATTGGACGAGACCAGCGAGAACACTCAATAAGCTTCGATATGTTTCGGTATATGATTGCTTGGAGGACAAGTATATGTATAAATTGGAGTTTATACGACGACACTCGAGAGTTCATTTCCATCGACTTGTAAAGAAGTATTTAATAAGAGCAGAATAAGTAAAATCTTAATCTGCGGTGTGTGCAGCAGGAAAAGCTTACACGTTGTACTTGTGTATTGTAGCGATGAGCTATATACGTAAGGATCGGTGGACACAGGACCTTTTAATCACACCAAATTTTTAATGAAGTATCACTAATAATGAGAAGTGAAGCGATGAAGCTTTATGGACACAGTTTTCAATTTGAACTTAATGAAACTAGAATTGATTACATGCACGCCAAGTCCACACCAATTGCTCGGTCATTTTGTGATCACCTACTTTTATTATTTGCAACTGTTGATGGTAAACGGCAAATGAAGCAAATGGGCTGGGTTTTGAGAATATACAGGTGAACCTCCTTATGCATGTTTATTGCTGCAATAATGGAGACAATTAGGATTCATCCTTTGCTGGTAAGGACAGTTAATTACACTTATATTGGTAATAATATCTCCACGAACTTTCCTTTGGAATAATTTTACTTTTATTTAGTGCACACGGAGTTTTATACTAAGGAACACATGCCTTCGAGTATAATGAGTCCTTGTAATCTTGTCAAACAAATTTAATTGAATTATTTCCAGTCTTTGGGAAAAAAACTTAAAATATGGATTTATTCTCATGCTCTCTTTAAGGATTCCTGTCTACTACTAAACAAGTTAAAATACTTTTAAACTGATATGCAAATCTTTAGTTTGAATTTCTGTGTGAATTTGCAGTGTATTAATTTTATATATGTAATTAATGATCTTCTTTTCTTAAAAATATCGATCCAAATAGAAGCAAAAAACGATCGAAGGAAGTTCAAATTTTTATCATACACATTTCTTTATTATTATTGGCACGTATATGGTTTCTACTTGTGAGACTATATTTATATAAACATTGGTCAACATATTTCGACCAACAAGTCAAATCTGTAGCGTAACAAAACTCACATAATTAACTTAATACTCATATATTAACATTAAACGCTATAATGTAAACTTGAACAACAATAAGAATAATTTCATACTTCGACGGTGGTAAACGTTATATTGGTAAAGACAGAAAATATATGTTTACATAGTGTCATAAGGGAATATGAGAATCACAATGAAAATATCACAACAAAATAGATTGTCTAAAAGCAATCGATCAGTTCTTTAAATAAACGTATCCGCACAATCAAGTTTAATTTAACCTTTTGTAACTTGCAATGGGGATCTTATAGATTCAAAAAAATAATTTGTGTGAATTTACTTCAAAGAATATTACTTGGAAAAGGGATATTTTGTAAATTAAAAATATTGATATGTGGCGTGCTTCGGTTTCTGTCGTATTTCTTGATAACGGCATAATACGGCTTTTAAAGATTGTTGATCATATAAATCTAACTACAAGTTAGTGAAGACCCATTAATAACGAATTATTCATTTTCAACTATGCTGTTATGTATATATTGTATACTAAGGTTTCAATCAGTCGTCGCTTGCATAAATTAAATCGTCATGCTACTTTATTATAAGATTTGTTTCGTGTGTGTATTATCGTACTACAGAGGAGAGGACGACAAAGGGTGATTGAAATAAAGGGAGGAAAAGTATTCTGTCCAATCCGACTCTATTCTTGTTGATCGAGAGATGTAAGTAGAGATGCTTGAATCCGGACACAGGAGGTGACAAGGGTAAAGCTCTTCCCACACCCAGTCACAACTACAAATAGGAATATTTTATTCCGACAAGCAGTATGTAATCTCGTTTCAGTCAGCCAGAGATCAATTTAACGCATTGTAGTGATTCATTCACATCTTGTTTGCTGAACGGGTTGTTTCTTCTGCAGATTTTGTGCAGCTTGGAATTGCGAGATCGTGTCTCTTGAGGACAATATATTACTAATTTCTTATCTTTTGTGTTAATCATTAAAGTAGACCTTTCACCGTGTTGCACATAAATATATATAGTGCATGCAATGTACGATAAGGTTAAGTTATCGCGAGGTAACAAACCGAAATGTCCATGATAGTAAAAGTAAATAACCTCCCTGTCGTATATTATATTGCAGCTTTAAATGCTATAAGCCATTTAATTTCTATTTATTACTTATTAATTACTTATTAATTAATAATTACATATTTAAAACTTGCCTTAACATTATATATGATAACTTAAATCGTGACAATTGAAATGATTGACTTACAATTGAATTATACAATTTAATTTACTGTTGCGCAAATAATTGAGCACTATTTTGAATTAAGGAATTAAAATTAGCAGCTGCAGCAGCTGCGGCAAATGCTGCTGCAAAATGTGGTCTCGTGGCCATTTTTATTTTCTCCAGTTCAGCTTCTTGAATTCTCTTTGCTTTGGCTCGTCTGTTTTGAAACCATATCTTAACCTGCAAAGACAAAATGATATTTATAATTTAGACATGTGAAATGTACAATGATTAACAAGAGTTAGTATAGTGTCCACACTTAATTAATCAGTTAAACTCGAATGATATAAGCCTATAAAGGATGTTATCTTATAGAGATTCAAATTGTAATTATTGTGCTAGAGTATCTGTGTATGGCATGCCAATTAACATTCAACATTCGCCATTGTTCCTATAATAGGAATACGGAATTAACTCACAACTAACAATACAGCATGACATATATATATATATATAGCTGGCTGAGTGATGATTAAGTAATGTGACATGTTTTAAAGTGCGCAATTTAAAATATAATTAAACCCCTTGTCAATTAAGATAAATAGGAGAATGTTAATTTGAAGATGGCGACTGTATAATGTTATCCTGTCACACAGGAGAGCGAGAAGTTGCAAGAAGTGCCAACTAACTAACTAAAATTTCTCTCAGACTCATTACCAAGAGAGCCGACCATCTCATTTACTTATTTCCACTTTGATTACGTTAATTCAACACAATTACAGCAGACAACATGCAATCATTATTATTAATTTAATGTCTTTTGTGTACTCATAATTAAGAAAATAAATATTTTCTTTGGCCTCATAGAAGACAATAAAATATTAAATTGTATACATATCTGCATGCGTGTGATGCAGACTCTTATCTTCACTTAAATCGCAATTTAAAACTATAACTCCGGTACACTTTGTTGGTGATAAATGAATAGACCAAGAGATGGTAAGGAATACAATAATAAATGAGTCTTTAATATGACTTATTGTACGCCAATCAAAGTATCATCTTAATTAAAAATATATATGCCCTTGTCTTAATGAGCTGACCACACAAAACAAAACATTGTAAAACAAAGACGTGGAAAAAAGTGTCATCCTTCTTAAATTGCTTTTCTACATCTTTCCCTTCAACAACAATCTCGCGCTAGCTGTTCTTCTTATCTTGGAATTAATTTTAAATTTCATACATCCTTCTATATCAAATGTATATTTAGTCATTAGGGAAATGTCATCGCGTGATAATAGTCACAAAAGAATAAGTACTGAAAACTATTGTTGTTATCTTTTCATTTCCAGTTTCATGTTAAACTTTGTCATATTGAAGCAAAGTGAATAACTAAATTGCATTAAGCCCTGAGTAATAATTTAAAATACCCAAAGTTGAAAGTAATAAGGTTAAAATTGAAACTATAATCATTTCGATGAATAGGTCTTTTGTACACTTGACAATAATTCACAATATTATTACACTTGATGCACAAAATGAGTCAATAATATTTTTAAACTACACGTGAAGCTCAAAAACACCTTCGACGATGCTAGTAGTTGCAAACAACATATAAAACACAACTAACTGAATAAAACTGACACACACTAATAATCATGTTGAAAAGATTTCAACGCCACGTTCAATAGCGTCATATAATTCATTGTTACAACTTTAAATTTAATTTTAGATGGACTGCTCTTAATAGTAATTATAGTCCTATGACTAGTAATTTCTTCCTGGGTATAATTCCACCACTGATAATAGACAATTTTGATTACTTAATTTTAAGTTCTGTGAAGAATACGAACAGCACACGTCGAATTTCAACCGCATAATTTACTCTAGGAAGTTTAGGTGGTTATTAAATTTCTTACTCAGAATACGATATAATGCATGTGATTGGATCCAAATAGGACACACAATGATACAAAAAGGTTTCAATTTCAGAAATAACGATGTGGATATCAGTTGACATAAAATTATCAAGGTTTAACTAGTTAATTCCTTGGAATTCGGTGGCATTGGGGATGGACATAATATAGAATAAGCAGGACTATCTCCAAACAATAATAATGAAATGACATTCCATCTATTGAATCACGAGATGTGTTGAGGAAGGAATGTAGTCCCGCAGTTGGGGCAATCAAAATACAATTCAGAATTGCGGTGGATATTTTATTAGAGCAATGACTTCCGTTGGATTGCATGATGTAGCAGAGTATTACATAGCGACCATACTGTGCCCACTGACTTCACATCTTTTAATGAGCCACTAAATTGGATTAACAAGAATGGACGACCACCCATTTCAGAGTCTCTCTTATTCCTTCATCTCCCATCAATAGCCACTTATACATGCACATATAGATATAGATAGATATGTATAGTAGTAGAGGGAGGTAGAACTATTAATCTCACAATCTCATAATCTCATTACACCTTTAGTCCATCATCATCATTACCCAGATGGTCTGGGCGGCTCTTGTTTTCTTGCTTTCCATACAAATTCTATTTGCGATATGCCAAGCCTAAATTTTCTTCCATTTCAGAGAAGTTTCAAGAGATCTGTAGAGTTTAAAGTGCTAGGAAGAAGTTATATATACATTTGCCTAATTAGGATCTAAAAATGCTACAACTCAAGTAGAGACAACTCCCTAAAGAGATTTGAAATCTGGTTTACACATCTCGTATCTACTACAAAAGATGCCCAGGTAGCGGGAGTGTGTTAGACTATTTAGTATTCACCCGAGTTCTCTCACTTCTCTGATAAGGAACGATGAGTGTTGCTGCGAGTTGATCATACGAATGACCAAGTGGAACATGGTTGCTGAGAAGGATTAATGAGTACTACGCGCTTATTATCCCCATACAATATAACTCCCTGTTGCACCATCATCCGAGTTTAACGAGTTAATCAGGTATTCCATCAAGTTAAGATATCAAAGAGAAGAAGAAGAAGAAGGGAGTTGTAGTAGAAGTTAGTTACCTGGGTCTCTGTAAGACTAAGTGACGACGAGAATTCCGCTCTTTCGGCAATTGATAAGTACTGCTTTTCCTTGAATTTCCTTTCCAGGGCTACAAGTTGCTGTGTGGTAAAGGGTGTTCTGGGCTTCCTATTCGGTTTATGCTTTCGTAAATGACATTTCATAGGTGACGGAACTTTTGGTGGAGAAGGTGGCTCATTCGACGGACCTGAAGAAACACACAAGAGAACAATGATTTAGCTGCGTGTGGTTAACTCAATGGTTGTCAATTTATAAACATTTAGCTTCTTTGTCGTTCTTTACCCGGACGGGATAAACTATTTTATTAACTCTAATTTTCTAACCCTTTCTCATTAAAACCTTCTTTTGAGACCTTCCGTTGACTCCTCGGTGCTCATAAAGAGTTTCTTTTAAAGAGTTTCTTTTATTTGAAGACGGAAGAAATAATACATACCCATACGGCTTTATACATTGCATAGGGAACTATGTAAGAAATGCCAATGAGTCACATTCATATGAGTAAAAGGCTTCAGTATAAGGCTCCTTCATGACAAAAAGCCAAGGAAAGGGTTGTAAAATACAAGTGTGTTTTCTGAATTATCTGATGGAAAGAAGATGGATGTTGAGCTAAGCACCCCAAACCATGTTTAGCTGGTGATGCTCCCTCGACTACTACTACTGCAATATGCCTTCCAAGAATGTATTGTAAGCAAATAGACACACACGCAGACACAGGGATGAGGATTTCTCATCTCTTCCTAAATCATGACATCTTCTTGACTAATAAATCCTTTCTTCCTTCTACTCCGTCTCTTTTACTGTTTATCTCAACTGTCAGTCTACTTTCCCAGGAAAATCAGTGCCATACACGCATATTTAATATAAATAAATAATTTCGAATATCATCAGACACGGTTGACAGTGGTGCCCGTTGGATGATGAAAACTATAAACGCTGGCACTTAGAGGAGCTTTTTACTACATCTGGGCGAGGAGCTCAATAGAAAAGCAACTAAATATTATTACTACGATTCTATGTTGGAGGAAATTTCAACTCATGTATTTGGTTTGAAAAGCGCATCACATGAATTAGAGAGTTTACTTAAGATCAAGATATAGTTGAAGATGTTGAAATGGACTAGCATGTAGTTGTGTATATGTTTAAAGTGTGAAATGTGTAGCCTACACATTTGTTCCAGTTGAATCAAGAAGACGAACAAAATCACCTTAATTGAGTCTTTCGGTCAAACTTGTTAAAAAGCAGAACCATAACTTATATTCATCATCAAATGGTGTGAGGATGTGTGATGTGCCATAATAGCGTAACCCTTTCACAAAACAAATGAAAATCAGTCGAGTATTTTGTAGACTTTGATGAAGATTGCATGCTTTTGTACTCAAACGATTTTTTCCTGATATTTTTTGTGACAGAGAGGGGATGCCCGAGTGTAAGTATATATACTTACTCTCAAATGGTCACTAACACTTCTAATTTATTTTAATTGTAAGCGATTTAGTAGTGAATTATCCCAGCATTATGATGTTGGAACAATGTGCATGTCAACCACAGTAAATGAGCATGACAGTTGCGTTTTAGTTCTGGTTTCATGGCTACCCTGCATATAAAAAAAGGGCCGAGCATGGGAATGGATGGATAACGTGTTTGTTTGTGACATGATGCGTGCTTTAAAAGGTTTTTTTCGTCAATTTTAATTGCTCAGTAAATGAATGTGTGAAACCTGTGTTGACGACTTGATTCTCGAGACAATACGACTATGAAGTACTAATGACTCTTGCCTGAGCTCCACTTCCTTCGTGGGCGGAGATTTCATTACATGAGATCTTAGTGGCAGTCATTATTCAATTCTCAACAATGGCTAATATGAGGACCCTTGCTAATCTGCCGACAATGATCTCGTCGTCAACGAAGTTGCTTCTCTATCGCTTTTGCCCCAAGAGACTTATTAGCTATCAATAAATATATATCATCATCACCTACTTCACCCAATTTAGAACCATGCTAACAGGTTTATGTCTGAGATATTCTCTGAGATACTTCAGCAGACTATATACATCGTAATGGATTGTGTAGGAAGAGAGTGAGACTTACTGTGTGGACCATCGTTGAGATGATGATTAGATGGCGAGAACTTGATCCCAGGCCATGAGTGGATGGCAGCCGGATGCGGAAAAGGTAAGCCGGGTATTAGTAAGTTGGCCGGATATGGGAAGGGATATGGCCCGAAAATGGGGCTATTTGGCATGGCTAAGGGTTTTAAGACGGCTGGACTCGGCGGTGTGGCTGGAGGTGACAAATCGTTGAATTCGTGGACTACGAAATTGCTGTTGTGACCATCATTGCTGTCTTTATGGTTCGGACCTCCTGCCAACAGCGAGTCCACCGTGAACAGCGATGACTTTGACTTTATTCCTTCTCCACTTAATCGTTTGCTCAGTCTCTCACTACTACTCGCTGGACTTGTCGACCGGTGTCGCTCAGATTTCGACTTCACCTTCGCTGAAGTCTTCCCCGGAGATAACATTTCTCTTCCTTCACTTCCTGATAGCAACTTGAGATCTGATAACATTTCACACACTCCCTTCTTTTACTTCTTCACTTTCACTCCTCGTGGATCTTCTTCTTATTCTCAACTACTTTTCATCTGGTGACACAAATGAATCTCTGTATCTTTCTCTCTCTCTCTCTCTCTCGTACTTTAGCTTAGCTCTCTCTCTGTCTCTCTCTCTCTTATGACTTCACTCCTGAGTATTGAACCGAGGAATGAATGTCAACAACAGTCTCCACACGGTTGTCGATAGCTGGCAAAGCACTTTACTCCTGAAGTGAGAACATTGTGGTGGATCGTCGTCGTCGTAATGTTAGGGGTACCATTCGTATACCTAATGTTGTATATGTGGATGGATAGAATGGGTCGGGCGGAGAAAATGAGTCTGCGAACCAAACAAAAACTTTACTGACTCACCACGCTCAGACACTGTGTACATTGTGTGTGTGAACCGTTTCGAGGATCAGTCTCAGTTTAGAACGCTCCTTTCTGTCATTCCTCCCAAGTCCTCCGGAGTACCTTCATAATATACAGCAAACCTCACCCTCTACCAATTTCTTTCTCTGTGTTGTATCATGTAGTAGCACAACAACAGCAGAGAGGCCCATGAGGCTCGGCCTCCTTAATTGTTCCTTTCGACGAGCTACAGGTTATAATCATAAAAGGGATGGGATTCTCACCAGAAGAAGAGATGAACCCAAAGGTTCCCTCAAAACTCAAGACCCCGTCAATCTGTATATTTCTTATTCATTACAACTATCATCCTAAACTCAATTATTATTGACTAGTCTCCTTTCCAACCCACAAACACACCCGAACTTAGTCTCAAACATACCTTTAATTTATCTCACGTACACTTCCTGGAATTCCTTTTTAATCCACTCGGCATTATAATAACTTTTAATTCCATAAACAAACAAATTTAGTCGTGTAGTTTGAAAGTTATACATTCCCCAGTCGCGTTTTGTTACTGGGGATTATTAGTCCGTTCGTTTCAGTAATATTTTATGTATTGGAACATGTACGGTGGTGTTCAACACACCTGCATTGAATGGACAAACTACTTGGAACTGAACTAATGTAAAAATAGCATAAATCAAATTCATGTGCTTTTTTAAGACTTTTCTTAGGAATTAAGTCTACATTTTTACTGTGGCGAAAACACAGTTTAATCTATGAATAGAAATGCCATATATACTTATCAAAAGGTTAATTCATAAGAAATTCAAACCAATAATAGAATTGAAGAAGCTGAATCATTTTACTAGTCTTGTCAGAATGTAAACCCTTGAGACTTGGAATTGAAATAAACCCATGAGATGCTACCCAATGGCTTGCTATTAGTATTATTGGAAGTTTGGAACATGAAACTAGAAATCTCGAGATACTCGAAAATACAAAATTCAATATGCTTTGGTGCTTGCTTCAGCTGCAAGAAAGTTTCATTCTCATCTGTTGTCTGTGGTTTATGAAAATCAAAACTTGAATTTCTGTGAAATTCTCAGCACGATACGCAACCTGCTCACTCGTCATATATATTGGGGTATGTATTTTTTAGAAATTGTTAGCTTGGCTGTTTACTACGTAACAGAAGAAGAACGACATTACACGAGAACATGTAAAAGTTGTGAATGAAGATCCAGGGAAGCAGTGTGATAATAACAACTACAATGATTTGAATGAATGGTGGAGTCAATAATTGTACGCAGAAGAGGTTGAAATTCTTTGGACACAAAAGTTCCCATTGTCAATTTGAATTTGGATCCTCCTGTGTTGCAGCATTTTGCTTTGTAGTTTCAAATTGTTATTGAGTTCATTGAAGATAAGAAGAAAGTAAGGAGTCGATTTTGTGAAAAGAATCATATGCAACTACCACTCTGATTCTAAAAGTCACTTATTTTCGAGTGAAGTCAGGCCATCAAAAAATTTAACGCATTTTTCCTATTCAAACTTTGAAAAGGACTGAAGAGCTGTGGGCGTCTTTTGCCTGCCTTTCAGAATTGAAAAATTCAAAGAGATTTTTGAGGACAAATGTAACTATGTTGCGCATAAAGATTGGGGACAATACGACAGTACTTTAATGTTCTCAAACTATAAATCACTCGTGTTTTTATATAAGATTATTGTCAAATTGACTCTTAAGAATGTCTGGAACCTAAATGTGCTCACCTTACGTGTACGTCCACTCTCTTCTGGTTGCGTAACCTCTTTGCGTCTTTTGGACCTTTATGCAAGACTAAGATTTGTAGAAGTACGGAATTTCATCTATCGTGCTCAAGTCCAAAAATGTATTATGTTCGTAGAATCTTTCTTCAAGACGGCCTGGGAACCTGAGCACCACCGCAGCCTTCAAATTTCTTTAATGAATAGGCCTAAATTGCTCACTTGCAATTATAAAGTCACAATAAAAGTCATAATATGATTGTGAGCAACATTTTACTTGGTTTTCTCAAAAACTGATCTGATTTCTTGCGTACGTTAATATCGTTAGCCTGCTCATCATGCTTGAAGGAAATAACATCGTTGTTGTTGTGTGCATGTAGAAAACGAGAAAAAGTTCTAGAATCACAGGGTGTATTTTGCTCTAGGGATTCCTTGAAAAATTCTCAAAGTCGGCCCTTTTGGTCAACTCACTAGGAGGGAGCGTAAACCTTTCCACCAGTCCAATTATAGATTATTAGGTTTGGCGTTTAATTAGGAAACGAGACAGATTTATTTTCAGGTCGGCTTTGTCTTTTTATTCATTTTACGACGGGTACAAAGCCACTGTGCATTGCGAAGCTTACAAGTTACAACAACCTTCGCCGTCTGACTAAAACAAAATCTTCATTTTTATGGGCAGAGATGAATGGTTCACTACTGGTCTAACAAATACTTTGTTGTACCAATATACGAAACAAGGAGCCAAAACTAGTTTAAATCAGAATGAAGGTTGTATTCAATTACAAATTCTCATCAGTGTCACTGATTTCTTCTTGTAAAGCGTTCAAGTTTCGATTTCGTCTTGGATTTTTATTAATGTAAGCGTATTTAATTCTGTAAATGTACACGCTACATGTATACTTTCAGCGTATTATCTTATTTAGATATGCCGAGGCGTGTAGATAAATCAATAATTCTATTATCTATGCACATTACAATACAATGCTAGAGAGTGATCGAGGTAGCTGTACACTTTCGATTTATTCTATGTTCGAAAATGAAGGAAAGCTACTTTTAATACTTTTAAAAGGCTAACTCTGGATAAGAATAAGAGTGTAGTCTAGAATTTTGACGACAAAATACATTAGAAAGTGGGTTTTGACATTTGGCACTCGTTTATTTTCGATACCAAGGCTTATCCATGTCTCCAAGTTCTATTAAATTAAAAGGATCGACTTGCTAAATGTTTAGGGATAAGAAAGATCCTTCAGCCACGACCTAAATTCTAATTAGTCTGGACGACAAGTGATACATGGTTCAAATGGTTTAGGCAGCAGACTCTGTTGATGATTTTTTACTATGTCTGCAGCAGCTACGATGTCCCTGCAGTATGCTTAAACATCCGAATTAGTCCGAGTCAGGAAAGCAGTATACAGCCAATATAGTAGCCAGCGATAGAATGTGCTGTAAATTACAAGTTTTAGTGATTGTTTATACACAGTCAAGGGAGGATGATTGGAATTGACGGGTGTGTATGTATGTATGACTCCAGTATCCACTGAACCATGGCTGAATGCCTAGCTCAGTACGATATCATCAAGACCTTAAGACAAGCATTGATAATTCACAAGTGCATATGGAGACAAATATTGGTGAGGGTCGAGACGAACTTCTGTGATATAGAATGACTTCAGTTGATTGTGGGCGAGTTATTCTTCTTTCAGTATATATGCCTATGAGTTTAAAAGAGCCTTTTCTTAGGTTGATTTTGATGCACACACAGCTCCTGATGACTTTTGTCGCCATTCTCCTAACCCTTGGAAGTCCGGAGGACTTTGAGTGCCTAGGTCCGCCGATGAACTTGGTCATTGTTTTCTAGTAATAAATAAATACGACAAATAGGGTTCCTGCTAAAGAGGAACAAAGCTTAGAGGCGACTCTGGGTAGAATGGTGCTGATCTTCTATAGTGTATATATAAGTGTACTCATTGCTAATGGAAAGAATGAATAACAACTTGTAGACACATATACATACATCATATTGCAGTTGCAAGAGATACTTCATTATTTAACCAAAGCATATAGACAACTTATTCAAGAACCAAAAAGTTAATGAAATGTTAATGGCCCTCTTTACTGTTTTGGCTGTCACTATTCCGTTAGATTCGATGATACATTTCCATAAAATGTCTCACATTTAAAGGCTGTTTTAGTGTTCACTGCTCTGACCATCAACAGCTCTCCTATTCAAAATTTCGAGTGTTAGAAGTGTGAAAGCTTGAATACATTTTAATCAATTGTGTATCTTTTCCAGTCTCATCACGAGTGAGCTGCAAGGAGTACGAAAGTAATGTAATTCCTCGAATAATCTATCAGAGTCAATAAAATAACAATGTAGAAAGTTTTTCCAATGTTATTTATTACCCCAATGTCTGTTTGCACATGTCACATTTTAATCCATAAATTATTAATTATGCTAAAGCGGATGTCATGGCTAGTTATCCGAATCAACTCGTCCTGTATAACATAGTCTTATAGCAGAGAAAAAACGGCCCTAAATGTTGACACCAGTCGTCTCTTTGTTTAGTACGCGTGTTACTTTTCTCCCCTGTGAAATAATAAATATTTCATCTATGATAATGAGTCAGTCTTCATATATATACCTAACCATCCCACAGCCTTTATATAAGCTGTCCCTGACATTATTGAAATTCGCAAAATTGTTTTTTACTTATTTTTGCCCGTAGAATTTTCATTTCAATTTAAGTACAAATAAAGAGAATCTGGACTATTTATAATCCGTTATTGGTCTCCTCTTCTACTTCACTAATTTTTAGAATTATATGATCGGTTCGCATGAGGCTAATTAGAAGAGATTATAGAAGTGCGAGCTAATGTCGGCTAGGCCAGACTTGAGACATAATTTTACTTTCTCTTGTCACTTGATATGCCACTTGAGCCCAGAAGTAATTGGTTTAATTGAAATGCGTGTTGAAATTAGGCATTTAGAGAGTGTACGTACATGATACTGTATTTAGCTGTGATATGTATAATGTATAACGCAGCTGGAAAACTTCTTGTCACTCTCTAAATAACTCTCATCGTGGCTTAATTACAAAAGACTCAGAGACGATGACGATACCGTGATCTTATCCTACTTGTGAGGTCTGTGTCTGAAATATTCATATACAATAGTGTCGCAGAAGTAACAAAAATGAGTGACAAATCCTTCGAATGTTTTAATGAGATTGTAGGTAACTGTCAAAGACCTACCTGAAACGCTACCTGTTTGTTATTATTTCATGTTCATTGAAGCAAGGATGACAAAGAGTTAAGCGTTCCGTTGAAAGTCACTCTCATCGTTCTAAGAGTTTAATAAGGTATTTATGGTTAGCTGCGTGAGTATAATTGTGTTCACAGAACTGTCTCCCATGTGCCATCCATGAGGACTCTTCTTCTCCCAGAAGTCCATTAATATACACAAAGACATTGACATGAGAACAAACCACACAAAGCAAATGCACAGACAACACTTTCCTTTCAACTCTTTCGTCGCCCCCACCAAATTTATATACTAGCAGAGCTCACATCCTGAAGATGAGTGACTGAAACAGTTATCACAATCGCTACTAATCTTTCTACTCATCATGATCATTGCTGCTGTCTCATTCTCACCCTCCTGATTACACTATATATTTCTTTAAACCACGCTATACCGTCATTTCAACCATGTCTCACACGAATTATCATTAGTACCACTCATTCTTTCAAGCAATACCAACTCCACTAAAGATCACCTATGGCTTCATTCTGAATTTGCTTCGTAGCCCTCCTACTAAATTGGTGTTAGATTAATAGCATCAACTCCCTCGCTGATTGGAAGCGCGTACAAATAGTAAGCCTGCCCAAGTCATTATTTGTTCGTTGAATCGTACTATCGCGTAGTTGCGGTTAATATATTTATATTCTTGAGGTGATGCCGCAAGATTCTGCTTCATTAAAAACTCAAGCAACCAGGCCTCATTATTTATCATTCATTGTAATTTCTGAAAAAATAAGCTAGAATTTTGGAAAAATTGCCTTTTTTACTCTTAGCTGATGGTATGAATTGCAGGGACTGTTATTTTTGTATGAACCAGCAATATATAGTAGCAGGTAAAGCGTGGACTATTGAACTACATTGGTTTCAAAATGCCTTTGTGTTCAAGAGCCTACAGCTGCTGTATTATCACTTCAACTGCTGATGTTCATTAAAAGTCATTATTCAATAATTCGACAATAGGAGAAAATCAGAGTGTGACAAAAACCCATGAAATTAGTAAGAAGGTTGCGTATTGGTGGTCAACCAGGATTCATATAGCGTCTACAGCCTGAGAATATAATACACATTGTTTGCTTGAGACCGAAGATTAACTTAGAAGTTTTCTGGACTGCAGATTGCGAGTGATAAAGTATATAAACTACACAAAGAAGAGGTCCACAGTAAGGCAAAAGATTATGACAATACACCAATATAATTGAGGACAAAAGAAAAGATGAAGTGAAGGAAAGTTAAGCGAAGTCAGTTCATTCACTATTTGTCTACCTATCCGTGCATTATTTGCTTGTACTTCAAATTCACATCAATCAATGAGTCTTTCTGTATTGAATAGAGCCGAATGGGATTTAAAGACACGTCCACAGACATACATAGCTCACCATAGAACAGAAAATCAAGCACAACCATATATATTATATGTTAGTTTATGCTGAAGAACCATATGATTCTCAATTTTTTAATTGTTGTGTCCAGTCAGAATTAATACTATTACACAATGCATTGCAGATAGTCGCTAAATTTTTACTAGAATGCAGCTTATACGTATCATATAAAAAGCTATGGGATAAAAAGTTAATATAAATAACCTACGCATATTTCAAATATAAATCGACGTTGTAACAATAATTGAACATGTTTTGTGTTCCATGTTATATTCCAAGTATTAGCTGACCTCTCGACCTAGAAGTTGGGTTGCTAAACTATTATAGGAACAATATAAACAATGAATTTAATACAGTGTGTATGTTTTCCAAGACTTCCCATCCCTTATCTGCCAAACCACACCCCCTTTTTCATTCGAAAAGGGATATTTTCTCCTTCGTCAGGTTTCTTAGAGAAGAGAAACTTTGAACAGAGTCAATTGTATTGTAATTTTGCAATTCAGCTGACTTATAAAAGTAGAATGTAGTTTTTGGGTGCACACAATAGAGGTAAAATATATCTATCTATTTCTCTGTGGATTCTATTCCTTCAATCTGTAAGGCTTTATTGTCTCATACACAGACCACCATCACCCTCGGAGAGTCACAAGAGAATATACCATTTTGGGTCCAACTTGTCTCTGTAAGATCAATTTTGCCATCCATCCATCCCAGAAATTATTGTACAATTGACACTTTATTCTTTTCATTTTGGGGCATGAGCCACATTTTAGAAGTGCGCTCATTCCAAGGTGATATTCCTCGAAGGATCATTCTCGACTCCTAATCAATTAGTTAGCATGACATTAAATGTCCCAGAAGATAAAAGGACTTACTGGTTTTCCTTTGAGTTTATTGAACAGTGAAGATGCTCAATTCTATTCAACTTGATTAGCAATTGTTGTGCGTACAAAAAATAATGGTGACTTGGTGACTATGATGAAGTTGGGATTTTATGAGCTCTGCTTCTACACCTCTTCTATATGTACCTTCAGCTTTTCAGCTTTGTGTCTGTGTCCCTTCTTCTTTAATGTGAGCCTGAAGTTACACACTGTCATTCAAACTGCGAGAAGACATTTGTGGCAATCGAGTGTAATTACACTTTTCTACGAGTGGGTTGTTGAGCATAATACACTACTAAATCACACCCTAAGATGACAATAGGTGAAAGACGTGGAACGCGGAAAAATCTTAATTTTTACCTTTATTCCTCAAGCAGGTGAAATGGTGAAAATCTGACCTCCCACAGTTGGTCAATGTGAACAGAGTACACATCAGTATATGCGTAGCAATGCATACATAGTTTTTATTTTTTATACCGCAGTCGATTAAGTCTGGACAAGTTGAGTAATCAAAGTGTGATTCCTTTTTACATGCATTTCTCTATAACTGCAATAAGCTTATATTCATTGACCATGTACATTATAATTCCGTTCTTTGTTAAATAAAACTCCAGGAGTAGGTTCAAGTTTCAAGTGTCATTAAAATGACCATTACATTATGTTGCTCACTCCTCATTATTTCGAAACTAGACGTGTGTACTATGTGTGCATTCGGATCTTTGTATCTGTATACTAATGACTAATTAAACATTGTAAATACTCTCGATGGCATAAACATTAAGTTTAATTAGGTATTTAAAAATCAAGTTCAGAATAATGATACACTATTTTGATATCTCTGTATACCCAGAAACTCAACAGACAATGGGAGAAACATTATCCGAAAAGCTATAATAGTATTATGTGGCTTAAGTAAAAGTGTTTCTTTTTTTACAGCCTGTCTTACCAATACACATTGAGATAATCATAATCGTGGGATAATTTCAAGTTCTATTTGAAAAGTATCTTTTACGAAGAATCAGCTCATTCAACCTCATCGGAAACAATACACACAAAGTTCATTCATTGTTGTTGGTTGTTAATTTGAACCAAAATGTGAGAAATCAATATTCTTCCAACCTAATGATGCTTTTGTGTTTACACACTAATTTCTCTTTACCACAATTCAAACATCCATCTAATTGTTTGCAGTGAGCGTTTGAACAATACAAAACTTTTATTTTCAAATAACTTCGGAGATTGTGTATTTTGGATGTGATGAGACACTGTATAAATGAAGACAAGTGTACTACTCTGAAATAGAAAGGAATCATAGATAGTTATTCGTGTAGTATTTCTTGGGTTTCGAGTGTGGTTTTCATAAAGAGATACTTGAGATTTCAGTGTCTACTACAAACACTAATCTACTGTAGCTGTAGGTAGAAAGCAGTTTTGTTTACACTGCGTATTTTATATACTATATACATATATTGTGTATTGTGTATAGTCCTAGACACTTCCAACTTGAGACAACCAATGTATTATTACCATTATGTGTACTCACACAAGATCATTTCTTTTGTTACTGGCTACTATTCTTGTTTGCCTTTTTCTATTTTCTAGTGGCTATAATAACTAGCACACACACATTCTCATTTATTTACTATCATTATTGAATTACAAACCTACACAGGGGCTCCGGACTTGGTAAAAAAGTGATCTTCAGATCAATTGTTTATGTGAAAAGGCTCATCATGAACTGATTTGTTATATTGCAAGAGTCGTAAGAGATACGGAGGGTCTATTTATTTGTTATAGAAGTAGTTACACTTTAGATGAATAAAAGAGACGAACATAATGCAACCACGAGAAGGACCCTATATGAGAGAGGTGATGGCAATAGCTATTTGGATGCGTTATTTCTATTCACGCTCCTTCTGCCTGACTTCTCAGACAGAGATAATAATGACTAACAAAAGTGTATGTGATTTTTAAAAGGTTTTATTATGCAAGTCTAAACTGTCAGAGCCAATTATCGCCACATTCAGGAGAGAGGATTACACTCTTACACTTTGAATCCTTTATTTATCCTGCATTGCATCCAAAAAGATATACAATGAATGTACATTTAATATGCTACCAACTGACTCTCATATATAGTTAAGTCTGTAGACAACATTTATGATCTCATCGAATTATTGATAGATGCCACATAGTTCACCTTGAACCGTAATGGATGCATGTGAACTCAAACTGCATCATGTCCATTGACTAGCTATACTAAATAGATATCTTTACGGAAATGTTGGACTCAGATTCTCCGGATCATATACTTTTTGTGATAGACAGTTAATCGACTGTGATTTTATGAGATAATTAAGAGAGCACAGTGATGCACATCTTTGAACTTCGATCGTATGCAAACCCACGAATAAGCTATACAAGGAGAGTATTTTTATTTTCAATCTTTGCTTTGCAGGAATATATTGCGTATTGCGTTTAGGATCATAATAAAAGGATTCATAAATACACAACGAGGGTGATAAGTAAATGCCAATCAGTACCACTAAATTGGCAAGGAACATGTTATCTTGAAAATAAAGTGCGTGCGTATGCTCGTCGTTTATTCACTCGCTTTGTGGTACACTGAAGTAAGTTGTTCATATGAGGGTAGTTCAGTCGTCAGTATAGGAATTCTAAATTAAAGGAACTGCAAAAGACGAGGCAGGTTGAAGGAAACGGCAGAGTAAAAGTCATTGGGTAAAGGCTAAAAGTTAAAAGTGTTCCTATTAGTAGAACAAGTAAGAAAACAGTATATACATATTACATACATGCCTTCCCTTTATTTAACGGGCAGTAAGTGGTGTAGTGAAACATCAAGGAAAAAATTTTCAGGTTGTTGTGAGGCAAATTGGTTGTTTCCAATATTTAGCCCATATGTCATAAAGTATAGGAAACAAATTCAGATATTCACCTGGAAATGGTTTTGCCCAGTCACGCAATCACACAGCCAAATGACGATAAGACATGCTCTTCACTTTATATTTGACCCGTTCGCCCGTTTCTCGTGCTCACTCTGTGGAAACTTCAGAAAGCAATAATAAAAAGCTCCTAGCACCCTGATACAGTTTAAGTCACACAAGTGCTCTTCCTGTACACGATGAGGATGATATGATGACTGCCGACCTTATAAATTTAATATTTTTATATCCTCTTCTGGAGTTCCAAGCTATAGGAGAATCTCAAAGGTTGTTCGATTCTTTTTACTATGTGTGCTTATCAGACAGTACGTTAATAAACATTAAATTAGATCGTGCGTTGAAGCTTAAATCACGAGGAGACCTTTTTAATTATCCTTCACTTTGTTTACTGTTTTCTTGGTATCTTTACAGTAGAATTCTTATGACAGCT
>Ga0194135_10000182_pt1 | contig 36837 bp, 39 predicted proteins | sample LitLau_LLRF_2013_FD_134024 | JGI IMG/M metagenome (GOLD analysis project Ga0194135, IMG submission 134024) | Freshwater sediment microbial communities in response to fracking from North America - Little Laurel Run_MetaG_LLRF_2013 (version 2) | ecosystem: Environmental > Aquatic > Freshwater >... | reverse complement strand
GCTGAGCAGCTTTTGCAGGAAGTTCATCGAGCGATCCTTGCGGGGGCCAGTGCGTTGCATGCGGGGCGCGGCGCACGGCTAGAAAGACAGGGGCGCGCATTGTGACGGGTTTGCCATGCCCGTGGAAACCGCCGGGTGCGCGTTGCGTTAAGCCTTGCCTTGCCGAAGCCGTGGCCCGAGAATCCGCCCCGGTCCGCTAGCAAGGAAAGTGATCTGCATGCCTTACCCGAAAAAGCTCAGCCCGGCGTTTTCCGGAGCCCTGAGAACCTTCAGTTTCTGGGTCGCCAACGGCACCCTCGGCTACCCGCTGCTCGAAGGTATCGACTACCGGAGTGACCTTGGCGAAGAGCCGAGCATGCTGGAGATGGCCTACGCGATTTTTGCCAATGTGCTGGAGCTGGACGAAGAGGGCGTACCGCTGAATGCCAAGTACGCCGAGTACCGGGCGGCGCAATACATTCGCCAGTATTGCGATCCGGGCTACAGCGTCGTGCCGGCATTCGAGGAATGGGAGCAGGAGCTGTACGGCCCGCCCGAGCGAGAAGACCGCAAGCCCTGGCCACCCGGGGTGCGCAAGGCCTGACGCGTCACTGTAGGAGCGAGCTTGCTCGCGATGGTCGCCAACGAAAACGCCGCGTTCACTGGGGAACGCGGCGTTCTTCAGGGCTTCGCGAGCAAGCTCGCTCCTACGGGTACAGGCAGGTACGGGGCGCGGTGTCAGCGGTTGGCGGCGGTCCACTTGGCCCGTGCCGCGTGCAGCTTCTTGTAGCTGTCGATCAGCCGCAGGTGGCGGTCCAGGCCTTCGAGTTGCAGGTTGGTCGGGGTCAGGCCGTGGAAGCGCACGCTGCCTTGCACTGAGCCGATCACCGCGTCCATCCGTTCGTTGCCGAACATGCGCCGCAGGTTGGCCTCGTAGTCCGCCAGCTCCAGCTCATCGTCCAGCTCCACTTCCAGCACCGCGTTCAGGGCCTGGTAGAACAGCCCGCGCTCGACGGTGTTGTCGTTGTATTGCAGGAACATCTCCACCAGCTCCTTGGCCGGGTCGAACTGCCCCAGGGCCACGTGGATCAGCAGCTTGAGTTCGAGGATGGTCAACTGGCCCCAGGCGGTGTTGTCATCGAACTCGATGCCGATCAGGGTGGTGATGTCGGTGTAGTCGTCCAGCTCGCTCTGTTCCAGGCGCTCCACCAGGTCCCGCAGGCCGTCTTCGTCCAGGCTGTGCAGGTTGAGGATGTCTTCACGGAAGAACAGCGCCTTGTTGGTGTTGTCCCAGATCAGGTCGTCCACCGGGTAGATTTCCGAGTAGTCCGGCACCAGGATGCGGCAGGCGGTGGCGCCCAGGTGCTGGTACACCGCCATGTAGACTTCCTTGCCCAGACTTTCAAGGATGGCGAACAGGGTCGCCGCTTCCTCGGCGCTGGCTTTTTCCCTTTCACTGAAGCCGCTCTGGCTGGTGAAGTCCCACTCGACGAACTCGAAGTCCGCCTTGGCGCTGAAGAAGCGCCACGACACCACGCCGCTGGAGTCGATGAAGTGTTCGACGAAGTTGTTCGGCTCCATCAGCGCCTGGCTTTCAAAGGTCGGCTGCGGCAGGTCGTTCAAGCCTTCGAAGCTGCGGCCCTGGAGCAGTTCGGTGAGGCTGCGCTCCAGCGCCACCTCGAAGCTCGGGTGGGCGCCGAAGGACGCAAACACGCCGCCGGTGCGCGGGTTCATCAGGGTCACGCACATCACCGGGAACTCACCGCCCAGGGACGCATCCTTGACCAGCACCGGGAAGCCTTGTTCTTCCAGGCCCTGGATGCCGGCCAGAATGCTCGGGTACTTGGCCAGCACTTCCTGAGGCACATCCGGCAGGGCCAGCTCGCCTTCGAGGATCTGGCGCTTGACCGCGCGCTCGAAGATCTCCGACAGGCACTGCACCTGGGCTTCGGCCAGGGTGTTGCCGGCGCTCATGCCGTTGCTGAGGAACAGGTTCTCGACCAGATTGGAAGGGAAGTACACCACCTCGCCGTCGGACTGGCGCACATAGGGCAGGCAGCAGATGCCGCGCTCGATATTGCCCGAGTTGGTGTCGTACAGATGGGAGCCGCGCAGCTCGCCATCCGGGTTGTAGATGGCCAGGCAGTGCGCGTCGAGGATCTCCTTGGGCAGCTCATCCTTGCGCCCCGGCTGGAACCAGCGCTCGTCCGGGTAATGCACGAACTCGGCGTTGGCGATCTCTTCGCCCCAGAACTGATCGTTGTAGAAGAAGTTGCAGTTCAGGCGCTCGATGAACTCGCCCAGGGCCGAGGCCAGGGCGCTTTCCTTGGTTGCGCCCTTGCCGTTGGTGAAGCACATCGGCGACTGCGCATCGCGGATATGCAGCGACCAGACGTTGGGCACGATATTGCGCCACGAGGCGATTTCGATCTTCATCCCCAGGCCGGCGAGGATCGCCGACATGTTGGCGATGGTCTGCTCCAGGGGCAGGTCCTTGCCGGCAATGTAGGTGCTCTGGGTCGCGCTCGATTGCGGCATCAGCAGCGCCTGGGCATCGGCGTCGAGGTTTTCCACTTCCTCGATGATGAACTCGGGACCGGTCTGCACCACCTTCTTCACCGTGCAGCGGTCGATGGAGCGCAGGATGCCCTGGCGGTCCTTGTCGGAGATGTCCGCCGGCAGTTCGACCTGGATCTTGAAGATCTGGTTGTAGCGGTTTTCCGGATCGACAATGTTGTTCTGCGACAGGCGGATATTGTCGGTGGGGATGTTGCGGGTCTGGCAGTACAGCTTGACGAAGTACGCCGCGCACAGCGCCGAAGAGGCCAGGAAATAGTCAAACGGCCCCGGCGCCGAGCCATCGCCCTTGTAGCGAATCGGCTGGTCGGCCACCACCGTGAAGTCGTCGAACTTGGCTTCAAGTCGAAGGTTGTCGAGAAAGTTGACCTTGATTTCCATGGGGGCACCGGCATCGCGAAGCAAAAAATGGCGGGCATTATCCGGGATTTTGCCCGTCAGTGGGGCGGTTTTTGGGCCGGCGCGCACCCACGGGCGCCGAGCGGTGGCGTAGAGCCGATGAACCGGGTGTTTGGTGGATGTTAATCTGCGCCTCCCGGACAAACGGTGGGCCAGTGGATGCAGAAAATGTTGAGTGAAGCCGAGCTTGACGAGGTGCTGGAAGCGATCGAAAGCGCCTCCTGGCATGACCTGAATCGTCTGTATGAGGGGATGCAGATAGACCGGCGTGCTCTTTTCAATCAAGTCGCCATGGCGGTGGCCCGGCTCTTTATCGAGGGGCGGCGCGACTTTCATTATGGCGATGCGATCATGAATACCTTGTTCAGTGACATGGTTGATCTGTCCTTGAACGCCGACATGCCCGAGCCGGCCTTTTCCATCTACCTGGCGTTTGATGCCGGAGAGTATCGTCACCCAGGAGATGGGCAAGATGAACGGCCATGGGAAAAGTGGACGCGGCCGGCGCTTGAACGGATTCTGCGCGAAGCCGATGAGGGGGCGTCGGCCGAGGTTTAGCCGGCGCGCGTTGCGGCCGCAACCGCCGGCGAATTCACGCGGTTTCGCTACGGCTCCAGCATCAAGCGGCGCCAAAGAATCGGCGGCGCGACAGCAGCGGCCGGCGCTTGTGGCTCCGCCTTCTCCGGTGCCTGGGCTGAGGTTGCCTCGCTGGGCTCAGGCGCTCTTGTCGACTCGGTCGGGTCATCGGTCGGCGATGAGGTCATTTGATCCTGACCACCACCTTGCCTTTGGCCCGTCCCTGCTCGACGTACTGCAATGCTTCTGCCGTGTCTGCAAAGGCAAAGCTGCGATCGAGCACTGGCTTGATGATTCCGGCCTCGATCAGCGCGGTGATCTGTTGCAGCTGGGCGCCATCGGCCCGCATGAACACAAAGGCGTAGCGGATGTCCAGCTGGCGCGCCTTGCGCCGGATACCGAAGCTCAAAAGCCGCATGACCTGCTGCAACGGCCAGGCCAGCCCTTGCTCCTGGGCGAATTGCAGCGTGGGTGGCCCGGAGATGGAAATCAGCTGGCCGCCGGGCTTGAGGACCTTGAGGGACTTTTCCAGTACGTCGCTGCCCAGGCTGTTCAACACCAGGTCGTAGCCATGCAGGACGCTTTCGAAGTTCTGCTGCTTGTAGTCGATCACCTGATCGGCGCCCAGGGCCTTGACCCACTCGACATTCGCCGTGCTGGTGGTGGTCGCGACGAAGGCGCCAAGGTGCTTGGCCAGCTGGATGGCTAGGGTGCCGACACCGCCTGCGCCGGCGTGGATCAGCACTTTCTGGCCCTTTTTCACCTGGGCGGTTTCCACCAGCACTTGCCAGGCGGTGAGTGCGACCAAGGGGATCGACGCGGCCTCGATCATGCTGGTGTTGGCCGGTTTCAGGGCGACGGCCTGTTCGTTCACGGCGATCCATTGGGCGAACGTCCCGATCCGTGTTTCAGGCGGGCGCGCGTAGACTTCGTCTCCCGGCTTGAAGCGTTGCACCTGGTGGCCAACTTCAACCACGACGCCCGCCAGGTCATTGCCCAGTATCAGCGGCAATGCATAAGGCAGGATCAGTTTGAATTCGCCTGTGCGGATCTTCGAGTCCAGGGCGTTGACGCCACTGGCGTGGACCTCGATCAACACGTCGTGGGCACCTACCGTTGGCGTGGGCGCTTCGCCAATGCGCCCGCTGTTCTTGCCATAGCGATCAATTAGAAAGGCTTTCATCGTGGTGCGGCTCTTGTCGGTTGGAATAGGTGTGGGCGGTGCTTGGGTGGGGTTGCTGTCATGGCGGCTCAGTCGTCAAGGAACGCCCGGGCCTTGGCCACGAAGTCCGCGTGGTACTGGAAGATGCCGCCGTGCCCGGCATCCTCATACATCACCAGCTGCGCGTTGGGGATCCGCTTGGCCAGGGTATGGGAGTTGACGCTGGGCACCATGATGTCGTTGTCGCCATTGACGATCAGCGTCGGCGCCCGCAAGCGCCCCAGGTTCTGCGGCGCCTGTCTGCCCCAGGCAGTGATGGCTTGCAACTGCCGCAGGAAAGCGCCGGGCGTCGGGCTCTTGTCGCGATGCTTGCGGCGAGCTTTCAGGCGTTGCAGATACTCCGAGGCGGCTCGGCGACCATTGGCTGTCGAGGTGAAGAATAGGTAGACCTTGGGATCGCGCAAGGTCAGCAAGCCTTTGAGCATCAAGGGCCAGGTCACCGAGCCGACCTTGTCGATACCGCTGCCGCCGGCCGGTCCGGTGCCGGTGAGAATCAAGCGGCGCACCAATTCGGGGGCCTTGAGGGCGATGTCCTGAGCAACGAAGCCGCCGAGTGAAAAGCCCAGCACATCGACGCTCTTGAACCCCAGGGCCTGTATCAGCTCGATGGCGTCTTGCGCCATTTCGCCGACCGTCAATGGCGCGGTTCCACCCGAGCCGCCGATGCCGCGATAGTCGGTGGTGATGACCCGCCGGGTCTGTGCCAGCCCATCGATGATGGCCGGGTCGAAGTTGTCCAGCACCGCGCCCCAATGGTTGAACAGCACCAGGGGCACGCCGTCCGCGGGACCGGTATCGCGATAGGCGAAGGGAATGCCCCTGACCATGATCGACTGGTTCGCCGCGTTGACGAACGAGGTCTGTACAGCCGGGGCGAGAGTTGTCTGGGTTGGATTCATTGCTACTCCGAACAGCGGACCGGATTCGCCGCAGTGCCTGCCGCGAATCCGCCGCCAATGCTCGCTACCTGAAGATCATTCTTGGGCCTGGTAACGCTGGGCAACCTGGGATTGACGGATGTGCCCCAGCAGGACCTGACGCGCGCTCTGCAGGTCATCCCAGGGTTCAGCCTGTTGCAGTGGCGGGATGGTCACCGCTTCGCGCCGATCAAAACCGACCAGTGCGGCGTCCACCAGATCGCCCACTTCCATGATTTCGTCCAGGGTGTTGATGTCGACGCCGGAGCGGTCCCAGATTTCGGTGCGGGTGGCGGCCGGCAGCACGGCCTGCACGTACACGCCCCGGGGCGACAGTTCCAGGCTCAGGCCTTGGGACAGGAACAGCACAAAGGCCTTGGTCGCGCCATACACCGTCATGCCGAACTCCGGCGCCAGGCCCACCACCGAACCGATGTTGATGATCGCGCCGTCGCCGGCCTTGGCCAGGCGCGGGGCAATGGCACTGGCCAGGCGCACCAGCGCCGTGGTGTTGAGGGCAACCAGTTGCGCAACGCTGTCGGTGCTTTGCTCGATGAAGCTGCCGGACAGGGCGGCGCCGGCGTTATTGACCAGGATGCCGATACGGGCGTCGTCGCGCAGGCGGGTTTCAACGGTGGTCAGATCGCTGAGTTGGGTCAAATCCGCTTTCATCACCTCGACGGCGACCCCGTGTTCGCTGCGCAATCGGCCTGCAAGTGCATCCAGGCGTGCCTGGTCGCGGGCCACCAGGAGCAGATCGTGGCCGCGTTGCGCGAAGCGCTCGGCATAGGTGGCGCCAATGCCAGTGGAGGCGCCAGTGATGAGAACGGTAGGGCGTGAGCTCATGGGGTTATCTCTCTTTCAGAATGGGTGAAAACAGACAGCTCGGTTTGTGCTTGCTCAGCTTGCGCTGGCGTTCGATTCAACCAGCGTCGGGTAGTCGATGTAGCCCGCCGCGCCGCCGCCGTAGAGGGTGGCGGGATTGAATGCGGACAAGGCGGCGCCGGTCTTGAGGCGCTCCACCAGATCCGGGTTGCCAATGAACGGACGACCGAAGGCGATCAGGTCGGCCTGGTCTTCGGCGAGCCGCGAGGTCGCCAGCTCCAGGTCATAGCCGTTGTTGGCGATGTAGGTGTTTTTGAAGCGCTGGCGCAGGGCGGCGAAATCCAATGGCGCCACGTCGCGCGGGCCACCGGTCGCGCCTTCGACCATGTGCAGGTAAACGACGCCGAGGGCATCGAGTTGATCGACGACGTAATCGAATTGCGCCTGCGGATCGCTGCTGGAGACGCCGTTGGCCGGCGACACCGGCGACAAGCGCACCCCGGTGCGATCCGCGCCGATTTCATTGATGACCGCTGCGGTGACTTCGAGCAACAGACGCGCACGATTTTCAATCGAGCCGCCGTAGGCATCGGTGCGCACGTTGGCGCTGTCCTTGAGGAACTGATCCAGCAGATAGCCGTTCGCGCCGTGAATTTCCACACCGTCGAACCCGGCAGCGATTGCGTTCGCCGCGGCCTGGCGGAAATCGGCGACGATCCCCGGCAGTTCGTTGATGTCCAGTGCACGGGGCTCGGAGACGTCGACAAAGCGGTTGTTGACGAACACCTGGGTGGCCGCACGCAACGCGGAAGGGGCCACCGGGGCGGCGCCGTTTTCTTGCAGATCAACATGGGACACGCGGCCGACATGCCACAGTTGCACAAAGATCTTGGCGCCCTGGGCGTGGACCGCGTCGGTCACCTTGCGCCAGCCATCAATCTGCGCCTGGGTGTAGATCCCGGGGGTGTCCTGATAGCCCTGGCCCTGCCGGGAAATCTGCGTGGCTTCGCTGATCAGCAAACCTGCGCTAGCGCGTTGGCTGTAATAGGTGGCGGCGAATTCGCTGGGAACAAAGCCTGCGCCCGCGCGGTTGCGGGTCAGTGGCGCGAGGACGATGCGGTTCGCCAGCGTGAGGGCGCCAAGGGTGTAAGGGGTGAACAGATTCTGATCGGTCATCTGGTGTCTCTTCCGTGCCCGTGAGTGGAGATCGGTGGTGCGTGCAATTAGGATGATGATCGAAATCTAAACTGTCAACGGTTTTGATTATGGTCGACATCTATGTATGATTGGGCCGCTGATTTCCCAATCAACATGAGGTATTGCACGTGAGAGTGAGCAAGGCCCAGGCGCAGGCCAATCGAGAGCACATCGTTGAAACGGCCTCAGAGTTGTTCCGTGAGCGCGGTTTCGACGGTGTGGGTGTGTCGGATCTGATGGCGGCGGCCGGTTTCACCCACGGCGGCTTCTACAAGCATTTCGGCTCCAAGGCCGACCTCATGGCCGAGGCCTCGGCCTGCAGCCTGGCCAAGTCGCTGGCAGCGGCGCAGGCGCTGGATGTGCCGGGGTTCATCGACGTCTATGTGACCCGAGAACATCGCGACGGACGTGGCAGCGGTTGTACCATGGCCGCGTTGTGCGGCGATGCGGCGCGTCAATCGGATGAGGTAAAAGCGAGGTTTGCCGAAGGGGTCGAGCACACCCTGCAAAGCCTGGGTGACAAATACCCGACAGGGCCGGATGCCGCTCCGGGGGAGGGCCGGCGGAAAATGATCGACCTGCTGGCCCGGGCGGTGGGTGCGATCATGTTGTCCCGCGCCTGCCCGGATGATTCCGCGCTGGCGGATGAGATTCTTGAGGTGTGCCGCGCTGAGATGTTTGCGTCGTTGGCGGTTGATAAAGGCGAGTCGGCATAAAGGGGGGCATGACAGGGTTGTGCGCTTGCGGTCGTTGAGCGCACGTCGGCGTCAATTATGATTTGAAACGTGTCTCGGATCTGCCTGGGCGCACACCAGTGTCAAATTCTTCCTTCACCTTGACTGACGATTCGGCATTTCCAAGATCAGCCTCAATGGGGCCAATGCAACCCCAACAGTCACCGCCACAATCGACCGAAAGCGGATCGTCTTTGAGACCCAGTTTTCGACCACATATACCGCACATGTCTGACATGCCTAGATCCTTGCTCAGCCAACCTCAATCGTCTTTTCTCCGAGCGTCATTCCACGTAGCGCAGCCACAAATGGGTGCGACCGCGAACAGCCTCGACAACCGTTGAAACCACGGCTTGCCGGTCCTCCTCGGGAGTGTTGTAGAGCGCACAAAAATCTTTCGCTACCGCGTTGGCGACGCACAGGTCGGCAGGCGCTGCACGCAGGAAACCGAGGTAAGACGCGCCAACCCCCATCAATTCATAGCCGTGTGCCTGGGCGAAATGTTGGGCCACCGCATAGTTTTGCGCGGGGCCCAGGTCGCAACTGAAATAGCCGTTGGGAAACGCAGCCAGTGCCTGGCAGGCATGCTCGACGGGAACCAGGAGTGCCGAGAGGGGCTGGTCGAGCAGTGAAACCGGGTTGTCCTGATAGTCCATCCATTCCTGCAGGGCGGGCTGGTCAAGAGTCAGGCCGTGGGCGCACGCGTCTTCGAACGAGCTACCTGCCACCAGGGCGCTGAAGTTGCGCCAGATGATCGCGAACTCGGCTTTGGTGGTGGGGTAGCCCAGGTATTCGCCCTGTTCGAAGCACTCTGCAGGTAACTGGGCGATGTCCTGTTCCGAAGCATCGTCCAGCCCCAGGTTGTTGCGCACATGTCCGCAGGTGTAGCGGGCCTGGGGCAGATCATCCAGGGAGAGGAGGGGCCTGAAGCCCGGGTGGTTGCTAGCAATCTTGCGATAGGCGTCGATCAACTCCTCCAGGCTGGAAATGGCGCTCAGGCTGTACTCATCGCAGGTGCCGGCAGCGGGGTTGCCAGGCATTGCATTACCGCAAAATTGGATATCCATCGAAGGGCTACCTGTTCACTGTTGATGTTCAGACGAATGATTCAGCCTTGCTCCGTGCCAGCGCACACCCGGCTAGCACCGCCGCGAGGATGATCAGGCAGCAGGTGAAATGCACCCGGCCCATTTGGCTTGCCAAGACCCTTCAGTTGCCGTTCAGCCCGCTGTCGCGGGTCAGAAGGCGGCGTTTCCAATGAATTTCCTTCTGCATCATTTCTTCCTTGCCTGTGTGCTTGTCGGCAATTTCAAGGATGCTGAACCTGAAGTTTTCCGCGAAATTCTCGCCACGCCGGGTGTGCAGGTCACGTAGGCGGGTGTTTCCGCCATGTCCGTTATGGGCGTAGGTGACCCAGCGGTCCCACAGGCCGCCCGTGCCGGTCGCGGAGCCTACGTAGAGCTGATGCTCGCCTTCGGTGCGGTCTGAGATGAGGTACACGCCCGCTACGCTGGAAAGCGCGGTCTGCCAGGACTCCAGTCCTTGTTTGACGATGATGTTCAGTTCCCGATGGGAGATGTCGACTTCCTTGAAGCCAGGAAACTTGCCGACCGTCATGGGCTTTTCCAGGATCGAGGACACCACCATGCTTTTCAGGCAGGTTTCCAGCCACAGATAGTTCCCCCGCGGCTTGGTGTAGTCGAGTATCAAGCGACCTTCCAGCTCGGCAAATTCAGGCACGCGGCGGTAGTCGTAGACGAAGTCATGCTTGTCTTTATCACTCTTCGACTCGTTGAGTTTGAGTGAGTCGTAAACGCCAGCCAGCAGCCATTTCTTGCTGCCGGGCAGTTCCACCAGGCCGATCAGGTACTCGCATTCGAAATTCCTGCGCGACTGCCACGACTGCCAGACGTCGAATTCGCCGGCCAGGTAAACGTCCATCGGGTGGTCAATCCCGTTGTGTTGGGCTAGATGCACCTTGGTGTTCTGTGTGTTGAGTGACGGCAGGAGGCTGGTCAGAAGCTGTATAAGCATGAGGGATTGGCTCGGTTGAGAAATCACGTAGCGAAGCCACGGATGTGCGCGCTCGCCTGAAACGGGGTGACGTTGCGCATCAAGCGTCTTTGCGCTCCGCCGGTAAGCCTGGGAGGCTGTCAGGAAAGGCGCTGGCGACGCTCAATCTTTCTGCGCGCCAACGCACCTCCGGCTAGCACCGCCGGCAAGATGACCAGGCAGCAGGTGAAATGCACCCAGCCCATTTGGTTCCCCAAGAAGATTCCCACCGGAACGCCCCAGACCAGCAGGATGATGACCCCGACCCAGATGGCGGGACGCAAGGTGCGGGTCGCCTGGATTCGGGTGCCGACAAATCCTCCGACGCCTGCCGCGATGGCCCAGCCAAGCACCGTCAGCCATTGGACGGTGTCGATGCTGACCAGTTGATTGTGCTGTTGTCTCCAGCCCGGTTCGCCAGGGGCCACGAACACAGGAGGGAGAAACTGTGAAATGACCAGCCCGAAAACAGGCAGCACCAAAGCGCAGGACAGCAGGCCGAAGAGAATGGCTTTGAACATGGGGGGACTACATCCGTGTTGAGAGAGGCTTGGAAGGTGTTGCTGATGGGATGCGGGTAGTGTGAGGCATCCTGGCGCAGCAGCGGTGTGTTTAGGGTGCGGGAGGGAGCGTCAGCGAGGTCGTTGGCATCAAGAGAGCACCTCCTGTTTGGGCATGAAGAAGCGAGCGAAGAGTTCGGATTGTGACTTGATGTTCAGCTTGGCGTAAATGTTACGGCGGTGAACCTTGATGGTCTCTGCCGAGAGCGAAAGTTTGCCGGCGATCTCCTTGTTGGAAAAACCGCTGAGCAACAGCCGGAGTACATCGCTTTCCCGCGTGGTGATCTGCGTGCCCAGTTGGCCGATGGTTTCCGGCCATTGCGGCGGGGCGGCCAGGCTCTTTTCCAGATCGTTCTCAAAGCACATGCGCTGATGCATCAATGCGATCACCCAGGGCTTGATAAGGTCGAGCATGGTGATTTGTTCTTGATTGAAATGCACACGGCTGCCTATGGAAATGCACAGGGTTCTGTCGGCATCGAGTTGCACGTTGTATTGCACTTCATCCATGGAAATGTATTGGGCGAAGTACTGGTGGTAGTACTCGGTTTCAACAAAGTATTCCGGGGCAATGTCCAATAAGTGAAAGAAGCCGCTTTGCGGGTTTTCCCGGTTGGCGATGTAAAAGGGGTCCAGCAAGTAGAGTCCCTTTACATATAGATGAGTGAAGGCGTCCACCTCTTCCACATCGGCGATCTCGGGAAGACTGATCACTTGCACCTGTTGATGGCTGAAGATCAGTACCACCCAATTGTCGATCTGCACGTATTCATTGAGGGTACGAATCAGTGAACTCCAGAAGTCTGGGCGGTTCAGTTGCATGATCAACTTTCCAATCGATCGATGCCAGGCCAGGCTATGAAGGTCGAGTGGCATTTTCTACCCCTTTAGGGTTAGGGAATCGTAGGTCCAGGGTAAGTAATTGGAGGTATTTACTCTTGGCTAAGGCTCGGTATATTCGCTTGCAGGATTTACGACAGCCATGAGGGCACGTCGTCTGGACAGGGATGTTGCATGAGAAAATCACCTTTGCGAACCGTTTTTTCCGCCGCGCTTCTCTGGGCCGGGATCAGCTCATCGGCAGGGGCGGTAGAGCCCGGGATGTACTTGTACAACTGGTTCGGGCTGCTCGCACCGGAAACCCCGAAAGAGTTCGAACAGGCCACTGGCACCCGCATTCACATGGATGCCTTCGACAGCGCCGAGATCATGCAGAGCAAGGTCATGGCCGGACGCACAGGCTATGACGTGGTCGTGGCGACCTCCAATGTGCTGCCCAGCCTGATCCAGGCCGGAGTGCTGCAGCCGCTGGATCCTGCCCAACTGAGTAACCTGTCCCACGTCGACCCGGACATCCTGGCCCAGCTCGCGGTCAATGATCCGGGCAATCGTTACGCGGTGCCTTACCTGTGGGGCACCACCGGGATCGGCTACGACGTGGACAAGGTCAAAGCGGCCTTGGGTGACAATGCGCCGGTCAATAGCTGGGACCTGATCTTCAAGGAAGAGAACATCAGCAAGTTGCAGTCCTGTGGCGTGGCCATGCTCGATTCGCCCAGCGAGATCATTTCCATCGCCCTGAACTACCTTGGACTGCCGAGCAACAGCAAGAACCCGGATGACTACCAGAAAGCTCAAGCCCTGCTGTTGAAGATTCGCCCCTACATCCTTTATTTCGACTCGTCGCGCATCGACGCCGACTTGGCGGACGGCAACATCTGTGCGGTTGTGGGCTGGGCCAATGGTGCGCTTGCCGCGCAGGCCATCAATGAAAAGTCCAACACCGGACGGCGGATTACTTACAGTCTTCCCCGTGAAGGCGCGCTGGTCTGGTCGGAGAATCTGGTGCTGTTGAAAGATGCCCCGCATCCCAAGGCAGGCCTGGCGTTTATCAACTACATGTTGCGGCCGGAAGTGATTGCCAAGACTTCAAATCACACGCTGTATCCCAATGCCAACAAGGATGCCACGGAGTTTGTCCAACAGAAGTTGCGCGACAATCCGTGGATTTATCCAGACAAGCAAACGGTTGCCACACTGGTTCCGCTAGAACCGCTGCCATTGAAACTGGAGCGGATCCGCACACGAGTCTGGACCAAGGTGAAGAGCAGCATCTGATTTAGTTCGACTCTTCATCGCCAGCGCTGCGCAAGTTTCATCGCCAGTGCGGGCTCATTATTTAAAACACTCGATGAAATGTACTGGCCATGCGCAGAGCAACTCCTGCGCATGGCGGTATGTGCCTGCGTCCATTCAACACCTCAAGCAACAGGAGAACAGTGGATGTTCAGCCCAGCCCCTCAAACGCACTTCAACTTGACACTCGACGCACTTGACCAGGATGTACAAGTGCTTGCCTTCACTGGCGAGGAGGCGATCGGCAAGCCTTACTTCTTCAGGGTGGAGTTTGTCTGCGAGCGGCCAGAGCTGGAGCTGCAAAGCCTGGTCGACAGCGAGGCCTTTCTGGCCTTCGACAGCCAGGGCAACGGCGTTCATGGACGCCTCTATCACATCGGCAAAGACGCGGAGCATTCACATCCGCAGCGCTACAACCTGGCCCTGGTCCCGCATTTGTCCTACTTGCGCCATCGCACCAACCAGCGCATCTACCAACAGTTCTCGGTGCCGGCCATCGTCGCCTTGATTCTCGAAGAACACGGGATCCTGGGCGACGCCTACCGCTTCCAGCTGGGTTCCAGCTACCCCAAGCGTGACTGCTGCACCCAGTTCGGTGAAACCGATTTGCACTTTATTCAGCGCCTGTGCGAGGAGGAGGGGATTCACTTTCACTTCCAGCACAGCGCTCAAGGACACGTGCTGGTGTTTGGCGATCATCAGGCGGTCTTCCCGCGGATCGAGCCAACCACGGCTGTCATGCCCGAGCCCAGCACAGCGAGCAGCCCGCCGACCGGCGATAACCGCCGCGCGGCTTATCGTCAGCGGGAGGGGCAGGGCGCGTGCAGCGCACTGCACAGCGGCCATGTCCTGAACCTCGCCGGCCCGTCAGGCCAGGCGGACAATGAGGCATGGCTGGTGACGCGGGTCATCCACGCAGGCGGACCAGCGCAAAGCTCGGCCGAGCCGGGAGGCGCGGACGGCCGGCAGTCCGGTTACCGCAATCGTTTCACGCTGGAGCCGTGGGACCAGGCCTACCGTCCGCCTTCGGCGCACGAAAAACCCCAGGTCAGCAGCCAGACCGCGGTGGTCATCGCGGTGGACGACGAGGCACTGCGCGGTGATCGGCGCCTGGCAAGGCTCAAGGTCAAGTTTCCCTGGGACCGCGAAGGTCGGTTCGATGACAAAAGCAGCTGCTGGCTAGGGGGCGCCGCCAACTGGCGCTGCGCAACGACCCCGCTGCGAGCGGGCGTGGAAGTCAGGGTCACCTTTGTTGAAAGCGATCCCGATCAGCCCCTGATCAGCGGCTGCCTGTGCTGCGGCTAGCGCCCGGTCATTGTCCGGCGTTTTTGGCGGCGAAGGTTTCGCCGGTCAGGATGATGACGTTTTCTCTGGAGTGGACGCTGGTGATGCTGTTGATCAGCACCTTGAGTGCGCTGGGGTTGGGGAACAGCGCAAACAACAACTCGAAATACAGGTAGTCCTGGATCAAGCGCGCCGCCAGGTCCGGATGGTCTTGCAGCAGCGCCCTGAAGCTTGGGTAGCCCAGCTCCGCCAGTTCCGGGATGTCGACAAAGCCCTGGGCCAGATCGTCGGTTCTGCATTCGGCGTTGAAGGTGTCGGCGACCTCCAGAAAGCCTGGCGGCAGATCGCGGTGACTGATGCGCAGTTCATAGGGCGTTGCCGGGATCGACAGCGCCTCGCCGAAGCCCAGGCTGCGATAGCCGACGGTTCGCGGGTCGATGAGTTGGCCGGCTGAGGTGAACTTCATGCTGCTGTTCCGGGATTCGAGGTAGGTGAAATAGGGGGCTCTTATCCATGAAGCCTGATCAGAACTCTGTCAGTATCCGTGGCACTCAATGAGTCCATGGTCTTCAACGGAGGTTCAAGGAATGCAATCGCGGGATCCAGGCAGGCCACCAGGTTGGGAAGCTTACTACGCACACCACACAGAGCGCCCGATATCATCGCTTCTAGGTGCCGCGCTCAAGCGGCTGAGCCCTCAGGCGAGCCGGCGACAGGCCATTGATCTGGGCTGTGGCAGCGGCAATGAAACCCGCGGCCTACTGGAGGCTGGCTGGGATGTCGTAGCGATTGACCAGGAGCGCGCGGCAATTGAAAGGGTCAACGCCATCCGCGCCGGCTTCCCGGGCGTCTGCTTGGAATCCCGCACGCAACAGTTTGAAAGCCTCGCGACATTGCCGGCTGCCTCGTTGATTCACGCGGGCATGTCGATACCTTTTTGTCATCCGCAGCATTTCGAGAAATTCTGGGCCCAGGTCAGGGCTGCTCTGCTGCCGGGAGGCTTCTTCGTGGGGCAACTGTTCGGCAACCGGGATGATTGGGCGGGCGACCCGTCGAGAACCTTTCATTCCGCGGCGCAGGCCCGTGGCTTGTTCCAGGGGCTCGACCTGATCAGCTTCGAGGAGCATGAATACGATGGTCCCAGCCTGCGCGGCAGCAAGCATTGGCACCGCTTTGATGTGATTGCTCGACGGCCAGCGCCCCATGCCTGAAGCGACAGTGCGTGGAGCGCTTCAGGCTGCAGGTGTGTGGCCATCGACCCGGTTGCATGGCCGGGACTCAGTCGCCGCGACGTAGTAAAGGATGTAGCCCGAATACACCAGCGAGCCGGCTGCCACTTCCTCCTCGAAGCACTGCTTGAGTTCATCCTCATCGGTAAAACCGTATTGCTTGAGCCGGTTCTCGGCGAAGCCGGCGAGCCTGGACAAGGTGACGCCGCCGATCTCGCCCTGCTCGCCAAAGTCAAAACTTACCGTTGCCGTTGGCAGGTGAACGGCGCAGCCATAGCCGTGCTTGACGTAACCAATGCCGCCAGTCAGCTCCCCTTGCTCCGGAATATCGAGCCCTGCCCAGTTGCTGTTGCTGGCGGGGAGGGGGATGGCGGATTGCTGCATCAACTCGACGGCGTAGCGGACGCTGGCCTGGTAGTCACCAATAAGCTGGGCGAGGTGTGGGTTCATGGGGAAGGGCGTTCTGGTCAAGGAGGCAGACGATTCCAGAGTTTGCTGTACGACACAAGCGGCGAGGCTGCTGGATGCGCGAAAGGACCGTGATGCCGGTATATTCGCCCGGACGAATTTCGGAGCCGAAAATATGGGGTTCTCCACCACTGTCTGGGAATGGTACGGACAGGACGAGTACAAGCGGGTGTTGGCGGTGGGTGAGGCGATCGATGCGCTGGGGGTTCTGGCACTGGATGCGGAGGCTCAGCAGGCCAGCATCCCTGATTGCCCCGCCTGTGAGGCCTGGTCCATGGCGATGTTGCCGTTGGAGGCGCTGCTTGCAACGTGCGCGAGCGCTTTGCCGGATGAGGTTCGGGCTGGTGCGCAAAGCCTCTGGGAGCAATGCAATGGGTTGTCCGAGGTGGCCTTTCATTGTGGCGATCGGGGGATCTTCGAGCATAGGCAGTGGCAATCGCTGCGGGAGGCCGCTAGGCAGTTGCTGGCGGTGATGGAGGAGGCGCAGTTGCGCCCCTTTCTGGAGGAACTGATGGTGGATTGTGGGCGTGCAGTGTATGGCGTGAAGTCTTGACCCAAGTATTGGCCAGAGGCTGTTAACGAATGCGGCGACCTGTGACTGAGTGGAAAGAAACGGATGTTTGACGAGCTGATATTTACCGGTAAAACGCCCGCAAAAGATGATGCCTATGTCGGTGGCGGGGCCTGCCTGCCCACGGAGCTGGCTTGGCCCTGCTCGGCTGATGGAGTGCCGCTGACACATCTGATGGCCTTTCCTGGACGTTGGTTTTCAGAGGCCCTGATCGATAGGAGTTATTGGGTTTCGGTTTTTGTACCGTACTTGCCGGGCGAGGTCGGCCACTATCGAAAGTTGCGTGCCGTCCAGGGGCGCTCGCAAGCGGTTGTCATGGGCTATGTTCGAGCCGGTTCCGAGCGGAATGAGGCTGTTCAGCCGATTTCAGATCGCGGGGCGGTACGGCTGGAGGTGAACTGCGACGCCGATGATAATGAGAACCTGGCTTCCAAGTTGGATGGCGTGGACGCCTGGTTGCAGTCGCCTGTTTTATCGGGAACAGGGCGTAGAAGGGTATCCATTTATGGGGGCGATCTGGATAGAGCGCTGCCTGAGCATAAAGGCGTGCTCTCGGATGGCATGGGGTATCTGTTTCTGGATGAGGATTTTTCAGAGAGGACAGGTGCGGGGATTGGCCGGTTCTTTTTGCAGTTGGGGTAGGGCGATCGGGCGCTATTGAACCGATGTTCAGAAAGGCAGCATGGAAACGCCCTATCAGTTGGTCGGAGCTTTGCCTAAGTGTCTGTGGCTTTTGGAAGCTACCCGTTTGGACTCGCCGGTATCGGTACTTTGCTCTGGGCGTAAGTTCCTGGAGATGTTGCGAACGCGGTGATGGGCTGGCGTTTTCTTGGCCTTCGTCCGAACGGTTTCGAGTGGCGCCGCCTTTATCGAAGCAGCCGATACGAACGCCCTAGGCTCCATCGAAAATCGCTCTGCCAGCGTGTATGCCATCTTGTGACTGATGGGGCGATCTCCACTGAGTACCTTGGATACCGCCGTTTTATCACCAATTTCAGGGAGGTCAGAGCCCGTGAGCCCGAGCGTTTCCATCAGATCCTTGATCAACTGCACGGGGGTGCAGGTCGCCTCAAATGCAGCGTTCGATTCGCGAAATTGCTCGGCGTGGCGCTGGTAGGCCAGGATTTCATCCTCGAGTTCGACAAGAACTTTCTCTTCGACCTTGCTCAGCTCGCGCCCGTCAGTGAGTTCATCGAGCAGGTCGGTCGCACGCTCATAGTCGGCGGGGGTCTTGATGCCGTGCACAAACTCACCACGCAGGCGCTCCAGTACCGCGTGCAGTTCGCCAAGCGTTGCGATCACGGTTTGAAGTTCGTTTCGGGCTTCGCTCATCGTTTTACCCCTTGGTTTCTTGCATACCAGGCGTTGGCAAGGTCGTAGTCAGCATGTGTGTAAATGTGTTTGACGTAAAACTTCTGTCGGGTGTAGTTGACGCCGCCGATCACCCTGAGATTATTGCCGCCTACGTCGATCACAACCCAGTTCGCCGCGGCTCTTGGTTTGAACAGGTCGATCCCTTGTGTACCGAAAAGCTTTTGCAGGTCTGCGAATCCTTTTGGGCGTGCCATCCTCAAAATCCGCAGGCAACGATCAAGCCCGGCCTTGTCGTTCGGATACAAAATCGCAGCGTCGGCAAAACGTGATGGCGTGAGAATGTCCATAGGCTTCCCTGTCTTCGAGCCAATGCTACTCTGGTTGTGTTTTTTCACAACTGCGGTTTGTCGACAGCCTGAGACTTAATGGTTCCACCTTGCGAGGGGGCCATTTGGGCTATTCCTCCAGCAAGTTGCGACCGTCGCGCAGAGTCATTTCAGCGACCTGGGTGATGTGCTGCCGGTTGGTGTCGTCAGCATTTTTTCGGTGCGCGAGATGCGCTCGAAACGCGGGTTGGCGAACCGAGAGAGACTATGGGCGTTGGGTCCCGGAGGGGACAAGTCAGACGCGTCTGTAAGTTATGTAGGATTGCATTATGGGGCTTGGCGGTTTGAGAACGGGTCAATCAATAAATGAAATTCAATGACGGTGACAGGGTAAAAGTTAAGCCCCACGTGTGGTGGCCGAATGGCGGGGTTGGAGTGGTTTCGTTACCTGCGGAATATGTAAAGGAAGCCTTGGGGGGGGAAGTGGAGTTATCTAGCACTCAACGAACTATGGCTGGAAAAGACAGGATTATGACCAGTGTATGGATTGATTTTGACGAGCCGGCAATGGATTGCAGTGATGACGGCCCTTACCTCGGTGGCGAGGTTTCCTTGGAATATTTGGAACATATATAGGGTGGAGTTTAAAAAGTAAGACGGTCTGGCAGATTGCACTTCGCTTGTTTTTGTTTGCGAAAATGCTCGCGGCCACTTGCGGACGTTCCTCGGCCACCAGGGCCAACGCCATGGCCCACCTGGCGGCGCAGCGAGGGTTCCGCTTGCTTGCCCCACGGGGGCTTGCGACCGCTGTTCTCGTCAAAGGCATAGGACGGATGTGCTAGATAGCCCTTTGCTACATGTTCAGGGTGCGAAGCTATTGCCTTCAAAAATAACGGCAAAGGACCGGCCCCATGATCGCTTTTACAAGGCATCTCTTGCCTGCCGCATTACTGTGTAGTGCCCTCGCTGCCCAGGCGAGCGAAGTGCTGAAGGGCGACTTCTGGGTCGTTCACTACCAGGGCACCTTGGGCAAGAATCAGGTGTTCATCGCCGACGGCGACCCCACTCACATCATCAATCGTCCAGGTGGCGCGAAATCATTGGGTGTCTATCAACTTTACGAAGAGCCCGGTAAACCCAACTTCACCTCTTACGATGTCGAAATCGATTGTGCAAAGAACCGCGTGCGCATCATGGGTGCGGCGGATTTCCGCAGCGTGTTCAATGATTTTCGCAATGTGAAGTATTCCAGCCAGTGGCAGAGCAAACCTGACGCCTGGCTGGCACAAAGCCGTGACTTTGTCTGTAAGCCGACTGAACGCCAGGCCAAGAAGATGGAGCACTTGGGTGTGATGTCCGCGTCGCAAATGAGCAAGGCAGGGCCGCAGTTCTTCGAGATATTGAACCGCGAGGCAGCCAAGGCGGCCATCATGCAGAAGATAGATGAAGGGTTCGCGCAGATGTCTGCCAAGTAACCTGGCCTTCAGGGAGAAGACCTTATGAACCGATTGTTTATGTTGGCCCTGCTCGCCACCTTGCTCAGTGGCTGCGCATCATTGTCGGCCAGCAGTGCCTGGAAAGATCGCCCGGTGGGCGAACTGATCGACTTCTTCGGCGTGCCAAGGCAGATCATGGTGGCGCCGGAGGAAGATATGGTCGTGCTCAGATATGTACGTGACAGTAGCTATGTTTCACGTGAAGCAGCGGGTACTTACACGGGGCCGCAGAACGGGCAACTTGTGCATGCAGAATACTGGGAAGACGTGCAGCACTCAGGCAGTTGCGAAATCAATGTGTTCGTCAATAGAGCGCGACTGGTGGAGAAGGTGCGAACTAAAGGGCGTTGTGTAGCGGTAGAGATGGGGCCGGCAGGGTAGGAGTGGGCCACTGGCGAGGACAGATTCCACGAACATGCGCATCAAGACAGTGGTCGTCGACCTGCGCTACGGGCGCGTTCGTGGCCCACTTTGGGGTTCAAGGAGATCGGCAACCCTGTACCAGGTCTCATCCGAGAACTCGTAACGCTTTGCAATTGCAGAATTCCTTCTTGTAGAGGAGTAGGGGCGCTACAAAAACTGAGCCAACGAGGGCGCATGATTGGGGTTCCGGGTTTTCGTACAGAGTCTCCCAAAGCTGCACTTCACGAAGGGCAGGAACCGGCCATGAGCGGACAATCAGTTAGCGCAGTTTCGAATCCACCTTGCTGAAGCCGAATTCCGATCTAGTAGCCTTGAAGGGGAAAGGTGGAATTTCCACCCGCCCCTATTTTTAGCTCCGCACGAACGCTAGCAGATCAGCATTGATCACATCGGCGTTGGTTGTAGGCATTCCGTGCGGGAAGCCCGGGTAGATTTTCAGGGTGCTGTTGTGCAGAAGTTTGGCGGACAGAACTCCAGCGTTCTGATAGGGCACAATTTGATCATCATCACCGTGCATTACGAGAACGGGGATTTTGATGCTTTTCAAGTCTTCGGTGAAGTCCGTCTGAGAAAACGCCACGATCCCGTCAAAGTGTGCCTTTGCACAGCCCATCATGCCTTGTCGCCACCAGTTCCAGACGATGCCCTCGGACGATTTTGCACCTGGGCGGTTATAACCGTAGAAAGGTCCCGCCGGAACGTCGTAGTAAAATTGTGCGCGGTTGGCTTTCAGTTGTGCCTGCAAGTCGTCGAACACTGACTTCGGCAGGCCGCCAGGATGGATCGGTGTCTGCACCATCAGCGGTGGCACCGCACTGATGATGGCTGCTTTCGAGACTCGGTCTTCGCCATGGCGGGCGATGTAGTGAACGACTTCGCCGCCGCCGGTGGAGTGCCCGACATGGACTGCGCCTTGTACGCCCAGGTGATCAACTACGGCCGCGACGTCGTCGGCGTAGTGATCCATGTCATGTCCATCCCAGACCTGACTGGATCGTCCGTGGCCACGTCGGTCGTGTGCTACAACTCGGTAACCGTTATCCAGGAAAAACAGCATTTGCGCGTCCCAATCATCCGCGCTCAGTGGCCATCCGTGGTGGAAAAAGATGACCTGGGCATCGCGTGGTCCCCAGTCTTTGTAAAAAATTTCAACACCGTCTCGCGTAGTGACATACCCCATGTTCGTATCTCCTGAGTGAAGTGGAGGCTTTCATCGAACCGTGTTTCGATCATGGCCTTGACTGAACAGAGTGCAGCCCTTTCGTTAGGCCGTTCAGGGGGCGTGATACTGGATTAGTCTGTGCTTCCCCATGAACTCCATGACGACCAAGTCACACGTCGTGCTTGGGCGTCCGATGACTTTAGGTTTAAAGTCAACTTTAAGGTCAATAGGTTTTTCAGGGTGGGATATGAGAATAGGCGAACTGGCGAAAATCAGCGGACTGGCACCGTCACGCATCCGATTCTATGAGGCCAGCGGCTTGATTAGCTCCGTCGAACGCAAGGCCAATGGCTACCGAGACTACGCGCCTGATACCGAGTGGATTCTGCAACTCATCACTGGCGCACAGGCGGCGGGTTTCTCATTGGACGAGATCCGGCAATTGATGCCGATCAATGCCAGTGGCTGGCGGCACGACGAGTTGCTCACTGGGCTCAAGCAAAAGGTGGAGGAAATCAGTCTTCTGCAGGAAAGGCTAGCGCAGAACAAAGCGCAACTGCTGCTGGTCATAAAGGGCATCGAAGGTAAGCCCGAGGGCATGCCGTGTGAGGACAATGCGCAAATGCTGATAAATCGTTTGCGGGAAGAGGCATTTGGCAAAGCTTCAGGCAAAGGTCCGGCAACGTCTTCCACGAAAAGAAACGCCCGCCAGGCTTCCGGAGCCTGACAGGCGCAAAAGGTTTCAGCGCTCGCCAATGAGATGGGTGAGTGGTTTGGGCGCATACAGCGCACTCTGGAACTCTGGCACGTATTCGTACTTCATCATTTTTCCCAGTTTCAGGGCGCGGAGGTAGTTCGACAGGCTACCGTCGCCCAGGGTCAGGGTGGCCGAATCTGCGTCGCGGCTGGAGCCATGACTGAGCTGGCGGGAAACCGCATAGCCGTAGGCCAGTTGGCCCTGATGATCAAGGTTGGTGAAGCTGCTGGTGACGATATCGACATCGCGCGAGAGGTTGTCGAGCTTCTTCGCTTTGAAGGACACATCGACTTTTCCGGTCTGGCTGTCGGTGATCTCATAGATCACAGTTTGGGCCTCTTCTTTGCGGTCAATACCGGTCAGCCATTTAGGCAGGTTGTAACCGACGACACCGCGCACCCGTGCAAGCTCGGTATTGACCGGCAGCTTGAGCACGTAGCCCCAGAAGTCGCCAAACATCGACTGGCCAATCAGTGTGAATGGACCCAGATTGGCTTTGCCCGGCTTGTTGGTAATGATCGACACCGCCACTTCGTTGTAGGCATCGTTATCACAGTGTTCATAGGTGTACGCGGTAAACGCAATCAAGCCGCGACCTGGCCAGATCTGCAGAGGGTGTACGGTTGCCAATACCTCAGGCGGCATCAATGCCCGCAGGGCGTCTAGGTCGGCTGTGTAGACCGCCGTTACTCGACTGTTCTGATAGTAAAAGTTTGGGGAGTATGACTCGAAGCCAATGTCGACTTTGTGCTTCTCCAGTCCTTTGAACCAGCTCAGATCAACACCCGGCAGTTCTGCTGCAATCACCGATAAGGGCGGATTCGAGCGGTAACGGTCGTACAGGCCGCCCTTGACGACGGGCACCTGGTGGCCTGCGATATCGATTGTGTTGGTTTCAGTCGAGCTGGGCATTTCAGGTGTCCCCGCCAACCCATGGTTGGCAATTGAGCTGAACAGCAATCCTGTTAATACGGTGCTTGCGAGTTTCAAACGATCTTTCTCCGGGTGGTGGGAACTACTTGAGGGGGCCGCGAGCTACGTTGTCGCCAGAGAGCACCGCAATCACGGCTTCAGCTACGGCTTTGGGTGATTGAGGGTTTTGACCGGTAACAAGCCTTCCATCGGTGATGACAAATGACGTGAATGGCAGCCAGCCTTTGCGGTACCGCGCACCTTGGCTCACCAACTTGTCCTCAAGAAAAAAGGGCACCTGGCTTTTCATGCCGGAGAACAGTTCTTCGCGATCAGAGAACCCGGTGATGTTCTTGCCCTTGATGATCAACTGGCCTTGTTCATCCTGCAGATCCAACAGACCCGCTACGCCATGGCAGACGGCCGAGACGATGCCACCCTGGTTGTAGATGGTCTCGGCGACACGCCGCAGGTCGGGATTGTTAGGAAAGTCCCACATCACCCCATGGCCCCCAGTGAAGTAAATGACGTCAAAACGTGATGGATCGACCTCGGCAATTGGCAGCGTATTGGCCAGGCGAGCGCGAAATGCAGGGGACTGCAAATGCTTCCGGGCGGCGCTATCCATGTACAACCAGCCGAGACTGCGTTCGTCCAGAGGCACCGCGCCACCCTTGGGGCTGGCAAAAACGGTGGTGTAGCCGGACGCTTCCACCACATCGGTGAAGTGGGTCAGCTCGGTCAGCCACAATCCGGTGGTATCGGTTCGTGAGGGGTAGCTGGCGTGATTGGTCATGATCACCAATATCTGGCGATCCCTGGCAGCAGCCGATTGAGCCTCTGCAAATGTCATGAAAGCACCACCTATCAATACCAGGGCGTAGGAAACAAGAGTCTTCAGCAGCATCCAGACTCCATCGATCAAGCAGGTCAGGAACATGCTCACCTTAAACCTCACTTTAAGGTCAACCCCGCCGCTGCAAATAATTTCTGCCGCTGCGTCTGTCGTTTGGCTTGACCCTCAACCTGACTTTAACGCTAGCGTCTGCAGCTGATAGGGCAAGGCATCAACGCTCGTCATCAAGCCACTCGGGAGCAACGCATGAGTCAGCAAGAGCAACGGGATACGCAGATGAAATGGATGATTTATGGCGCGAACGGCTACACCGGCGAATTGATCGCTCGCGACGCCGTCAAGCGCGGGCTCAGGCCGGTGTTAGCCGGACGCAGCCGCGACAAGGTCGAAGCGTTGGCCCGGGAATTGGGTCTTGAGGCCCGGGTATTTGCGCTGGATGAGCCCGCGCGGTTGCTGGCGCAGATCAAGGGGCATGGGTTGGTGCTGCATTGCGCAGGGCCGTTTTCAGCGACCGCAGCGCCAATGATCGAGGCCTGCCTGCGGGCTGGCGCGCATTACCTGGACATCACTGGCGAGATTGCCGTTTTTGAACATGCGCAGTCCCTGAATGAGCGGGCGCGAGCGGTGGGGTCAGTCATTTGCCCGGGGGTTGGCTTCGATGTAGTCCCGACCGACTGCGTCGCCGCGGCACTGAAAAACGCGCTGCCGGATGCGACGCATCTGGCGCTGGGTTTCGATTCGCGCTCGAGCTTTTCGCCCGGCACTGCCAAGACCTCAGTCGAAGGCCTGGCGCAGGGCGGCAAGGTCAGGCGTGACGGCAAGATCGTCACGGTGCCCCTGGCCTATCGGGTACGTCGTATCGATTTCGGTGCTGGCGAGAAGCTGGCGATGACCATCCCTTGGGGCGATGTGTCCACCGCCTGGCACACCACCGGCATCGCCAATATCGAGGTGTTCATACCGGGCTCGGCGGGAATGATTCGTGGCGCCAGGCTTGCCAACCTGATTCGTCCGATGCTGGGGCTGTCGTTTGTGCAGCGGTTGCTCAAGGCTCGCATCGGCAAGACTGTGGTCGGCCCGGATCAGGCAAAACGTACTGACCAAGGCACCTATGTATGGGGCGAGGCATGTAATGCTCGCGGTGAACGCAAAGTTGCCCGCGTGCACACGGCGAACGTTTACAGCCTGACGATCGACGCTGCGTTGGCGGTAGTCGGCTATCTGTTGCAGACACGCACGCCCGGCGGTGCCTATACACCTGCGCGGCTGTTGGGTGCCGATCTGGTGACCCACCTGCCTGGGGCGGGTGGCATCGAGATTGAATGAGCTTGAAAAAAACCATTGACCTTAAAGTTGGCTTCAATCTTATCGTGGCCTCATTCCAGTTGAGGAACTGCCCATGAACGTGTTCGAAACCCTGATGTTGCCCAACGGTTCAACGATCAAGAACCGCATCGCCAAAGCCGCCATGGAAGAAAACATGGCCGACGCCGACCAAGCACCCTCGGTAGACCTGATGCGCCTGTATCAGGCCTGGGCCGACGGCGGTGCCGGGTTGATCATTACTGGCAACGTGATGGTCGATGGCCGCGCCATGACCGGACCCGGTGGCGTCGTGTTGCAGGATGATCGGCAACTGGAAAAATTCAAGCGCTGGGCGCAAATTGGCCGATCCGGCGGTGCCCAGTTCTGGCTGCAGATCAATCACCCAGGGCGTCAGATGCAGGCCAATCTCGGGCAAAAAACTTGGGCGCCGTCGGCAGTTCCGCTGGAGCTGGGCAAAATGTCCAAGCGTTTCGCTACGCCTCACGCGATGACTCAAAGCGTGATTGAGGAGGTCATTCAGCGCTTCGCGAATACCGCACGCCTTGGCGAACAAGCCGGATTCACCGGCGTGGAAATCCATGCCGCACACGGCTACCTGTTAAGCCAGTTTCTTTCGCCGCTGACCAACCAAAGAACGGATGAGTGGGGCGGCGCTCTGGAAAACCGCGCGCGATTGCTGCTGGAAATCGTCAAGGCAGTCAGGGCTGTGGTTTCTGCGGAGTTTGCCGTGGCGGTGAAACTCAATTCCGCCGATTTTCAGCGCGGAGGATTCACCGCAGACGATGCGAAAAAGGTTGTTGAAATGCTTAACGATCTAGACGTGGATTTGGTGGAGTTGTCCGGCGGTAGTTACGAAGTCCCGGCCATGCAGGGGGAGGCGCGCGATGGTCGCACGCTGGCTCGTGAGGCATATTTCGTCGAGTTTGCCCGGGACGTCCGGACTGTCGCCAAAATGCCGGTGATGGTCACCGGCGGCATCCGCCGGCGTCCAGTTGCTGAAAGTGTCGTGCAGAGTGGTGTGGACATGATCGGTATCGGCACGGCGTTGGCCATCGATCCCTATCTGCCACGTGACTGGTTTCAAGGCAAGGACAACGCTCCGCAATTGCCAGCGATCACCTGGAAAAATAAAGCCATGGCCGCCTTGGCAAACATGGCGGTGGTGAAATTTCAGCTACGTAAACTCAGTCGCGCTAAAAAGCCTGATCCGAGCGTGTCGCCGCTGCGTGCGCTGATTTTGCAGCAGATCGGCATGGCATTTCGCACGCGTCAGTATCGGAGCTGGGTGGAAAGGCACATGGGCTGAGATTGGCGATGGGCAACCCCATGGCCACTCTCCGTGGCTGATGAGTGTCCGTTCCTGGCCGATTGCAGCCACGTTTAAAAGACTTTTTCCCCCTAAAAAGTCCAAGGCCCCATTTGAAACGCTCCGCGCTACCCAGCAGCGCGGAGCGCCCAGGCGTCAGGCTTGAAGGCGCCAGCCCATCACTCCCAACAGGTCGCAACTGTCACGCAGCAGAATCGCCGCTGCGTTGGAGATATGTTGCAGGTCGGTGTCGTCAGCACTGTTGAACTCTGCGCGGGAGAGGCTTTCCAGCAGTTGAGTCACTGCCAGTAAACGTGCGGTGCCGTTGGCGTGCAGCACGTCCAATGGTGCGGTCTTGTCTATAAACAGGCAGGGGATCAGGCAGTCGATGCCGGTGATGGGAATAAATCGTTGGTTCATGAGGATCACTCCGCTGTTGGTTAAGGGAGCTGCTCAGATCGTCGCCAAACGAAAGGGTGGCAGCTGTACGCAGGTTGGCGAACCGGATTAACCAACAGAAAACCGGCAGACCCTGAAGGTCTCCCGCGCACAGCCACCATAGAAAGGCAGCCGTGACCATAAATGTTCGACGGCTAGCGCTGCAAGCGTGACTGCCTGTTGGTTGATTTCCAGGTCGCCAAACCCGGTCGCCATTGGGGCGAGTGGGGACTATGGGCGTTGGGTCTTGGGGGGACAAGTCAGACGCGTCTGTAAGTTTTGTAGGATTGCGGAGGGGGACTTGGCGGCCTGTGAGCCGGCCAGTTTTTCTGGGTTGTTGGGGGTACATATCCATTTCTGCGGGTGCGGCGGCTGGCGGTTTCGCTCTTACAGCGAGTCACTTTTACCAAACGCCGTAAAAGTAACCAAAAGGGCTTGCCCCTCCATGGGCCCCTCGCTGAGGCTCGGGGTTCCCTCCCTCCGGCATTGCTCCGGGGCCCGCCGCCAACCGGCCATCCATGGCCGGGTGGCGGCTAGCTCGGCATCCTTGCCGAGCTGCCCCCTGCGCAACGCCTGCGCTCGGCCTGCTGGGAAGGGGCTTGAAGATCAAGATCAAAAGCCAAAGCCAAAGCCAAAGCCAAAGCCACGGCAAACGGCGCGCCCGTCCGGGCGGCGCATTTTTCAGTCTTGTTAGAGCAATCAGTTTCTCCTCCGTAGGAGCCGGCTTGCCGGCGAAGAGGGCGGTCTGGTCGTGCGCGGAATAAAGACAGGTCAGCGTTGTCCGGGCGGCTGGATTCGCCGGCAAGCCGGCTCCTACAACGTTTGCGCATTCCTCTTGTGAATGAAGCTTTTATGACAAAAGTTCGGTAGCACATGGCCACGCATGTCTTGGGTATGTAACGCGCTTGAGGGGGCCGCCAGGCCACTTTTTTAAGCCGAGGCGGGACGCCGGGAGTGAGGCTATGGGGACTATGGAACGCTACTCGAAAGTGGGCATGCAGGAGCTGGATCAACGGCTGTCGAAGATTGTCGAGGCCGCGCGCAAGAAGCCGGTGTCGGTCTATCGCTATGGGGCGCCGTGGGTCTGGATTGTGTCCCAGGATGATTGGCAGGGCGCCTTGAAGGAGGTGTCGAGCTATATCCCGCCCGGCCATTCGCTGGTGCTGCTGCGTCCGCAGATCGATGAGTTGCTCGATCAGCACGGCGATCTGTTGCAGGGCCTCAATGCCGAGCCGGGGCTGCTGATTGCGCCGCGCACGGTGGTGCAGATTCTGTTGTTGCAGTTGCTGTACTCGGTGCCAAGCGAGCAGCAGTTGTATGAGCAGCTCAGCTACAACCTGCTGTTTCGCTGGTTCGTCGGTCTGGATCTGAACCAGAAGGTCTGGGCCTTCAATGTCCTGAGTCGTGACATCGCCACCTTGTTGAACGATCCGCGGGCGGTGCGGCTGATCCAGAAAATCATCGGTGAAGTGTTTTGCGGCGCTCTGCTGCAAATGCCCGAGTTCTCGCTGAATTTTGCGCTGTTGCACACCTGGCTGGCGCGCCACGAAAACACCTCGATCAGCAGCAATTGAAGCGGCCAAACGCTGTGCAGACGGCGACGGCAATGCGCGTGCGCGCGCCAATTTTCAGATTTCTAGGGGGCGGTGTGGAGCATCTGGGTAAATCAGGGCGACCCGGCAGTGGCGGGCGCTGGTGGCCGTTGTGCGGCTGGTTGACGTTGCTGGCGCTGGCGCCGGCGGTGCAGGCCGAGGAGGGTGAGCCGGTTGCGGTCGAAGCCACGGCGGCGCGTTTGGTGGACGTCAATGAATACTTCGTGCGCGGCAATACCGTGCTCGATGCGCGGGCCATCGAGGAGGCGGTGTACCCGTTCCTCGGCCCGCAAAAAGCCCTGGCCGATATCGAAGGCGCCCGGGATGAGCTGCAGAAGGTCTATCAGGAGCGCGGCTACCAGTCGGTGTTCGTCGAGCTGCCGGAGCAGAAGGTCGAGGACGGTATCGTCTATCTGCAGGTCAGTGAAACCAAGGTCGGTCGGGTGCGGGTGGTGGGGGCCAAGCATTACTCGCCGGTGGAGATCCGCGATCAGGTGCCGGCGCTGCAAGAAGGCCAGGTGCCGGACTTTGCCACGGTGCAAAGCCAGCTGGCCGGGCTCAATCGCGGCGCCGGGCGCCAGGTCATGCCGCTGGTGCGTGAAGGCCAGCGCCCGGGGACCATGGACGTGGACCTGCAAGTGGAAGACCAGAACCCCTGGCACGCCAGCGTCGGCCTGAACAACGACTACAGCGCCGACACCGAGAAGCTGCGCACGGTGGTCAACGTCGGCTACGACAACCTCTGGCAGTTGGGCCACAGCATTTCCCTGACCTATTTCACCGCGCCCCAGGACACCGACAACGCCAAGGTCTGGTCCGGTTCCTACACCGCTCCCCTGAGCGAGCGCTGGGCCCTGCAGTTCTCCGGTTACCAGTCCGACAGCAACATCGCCACCATCGGCGGCAGCAACGTGCTGGGCAAGGGCCATTCCTACGGGGTGTCGGCGATCTACACCTTGCCCGCGGCTGGCAACTGGGCCAACTCGCTGTCGGTGGGGGTGGACTTCAAGGACTTCGACGAAGAGATGCGCTTTGGCCGCAGCAGCGACCAGATTCCGCTGAAGTACGCGCCAGTGACCTTTGGCTACAACGGTTACCGCTACAGCGAAAAATCCCAGCTGGGCCTGGGCCTGAACCTGATCGTCGGCACCCGGCGCTTCTTCGGCTACGGCAGCGACGCCGAGGAGTTTCACTACAAGCGCGACGAGGCCAGCGCCAGTTTCTCGGTGCTCAAGGGCGACCTGAATTTCACCTACACCTTCGCCAACGACTGGCAGTCGGCGTCCAAGACCGCCTTCCAGCTGGCCTCGGGGCCTTTGGTGTCCAACGAGCAGTATTCCGCCGGTGGCGCTACGTCGGTGCGCGGCTATCTGGCCGCCGAGCGCACCGGGGACGAGGGCTACCTGTTTTCCCAGGAGCTGCGCACGCCGTCTTTGGCCAAGTTCCTCGGCAGCTACGTGCAGGAGTGGCGTTTCTACGCCTTTGCCGAAGGCGCGCACCTGTCGCTGCACGAGCCGCTGCCGGAGCAGGAAGACCAATACAGCCTGGCCAGCGTTGGCCTCGGCACCCGCGCCAGCTTGAGCAAGTGGCTGTCCGGCAGCCTCGACTGGGGCTACCCGCTCAAAGACGGCCCCAACACCCAGAAATACGACCCGCGCCTGCACTTCAGCGTGCAAGCGACGTTCTGACTTTACGGAGACCCTTCCCATGCAACGCTTATTCCTGAGCCTGTTGATCTGCCTGGGCTTCGTGCTCCCGGCCACGGCCCATGCCTGGTGGCAGGACGACTGGCATTACCGCAAGCAGATCAGCGTGGACACCACGCCCCAAGGCGCCGCCATCAACGAGGCCCTGGGCCGCACCGCACTGCTGGTGCGCCTGCACACCGGCAACTTCACCTTCGACGGGGTCAAGGAAGACGGCGCCGACCTGCGCTTTGTCGCCGCCGATGACAAGACCGTGCTCAATCACCAGATCGAAAGCTTCGACCCGCTGATGGGCATGGCGCTGATCTGGGTCGATGTGCCCAAGGTCGAAGGCGGCCAGCGCCAGGACATCTGGATGTACTACGGCAACCAGAAGGCCCCGAGCACCGCCAATGGCCAGCTGACGTTTGACCCCAGCTACACCGCGATCTACCACTTCGACGGCAGCAACGGCACGCCGGCCAAAGACACCACGGCCTACGGCAACACCGCGCAGAACGCCACCGGCGCGGCGATTGACGGGGTCATCGGCCGGGCCTTGCAGTTCAGCGGCCAACCGCTGCTGCTGCCGGCCAGCCCGTCGCTGCAGCACAACGCCGGCGGCGCCTTCAGCTTCAGCGCCTGGGTGCGCCTGGATCAGGCCAGCGGCGAACAACTGCTGCTGGCTCGCCGCGAAGGCGCCGGCAGCTTGCTGATCGGCATCAACCAGGGCCTGCCCTTCGTCGAAGTGGACGGCCAGCGCGCCGCCTCCACCCAGCCGCTGAACCCGGGGCAGTGGCAGCACCTGGCCCTGAGCGGCGAGGGCAGCCGGTTGGCGCTGTACGTCAATGGCCGGGAAACCGCGAGCCTGGCCCAGGCCATTCCGACCTTCAATTCGGTCATGGCCATCGGTGCCGACCTGCCGCCCGCCGCTGGGGCCGAGGCCAGCCACTTCCTGCCGTTCACCGGGGCCCTGGACGAGCTGCGCCTGTCCAAGGTGGCGCGTCCGGCGGCGCTGATCCTGGCCGATGCCAGCGCCCAGGGCGCGGAGTCGAAGCTGGTGGTCTATGGCGTCGATGAAGAGCAGTCGGGTTTTGGTTTCGGCAGCCTGGGCTTCCTGCTCAAGGCGGTGCCGGTGGATGCCTGGGTGATCATCCTGGTGCTGGTGGGGATGATGATCCAGTCCTGGGTGATCATGCTGCGCAAGAACCGCATGGTCGGCCGGGTCAGCGCTGCCAATGCGCTGTTCCGCGAGCAGTTCGCCAAGGTCGGCACGCGCCTGGAGATGTTCGCCGACGATCAGGTCCTGGCCAGTCGCCTGGAGCACTCCTCGCTGTGGCGCCTGTACCTGGTGGCGGTGAAAGAGATCCGCACCCGCCGCGAGCAGGGCGCCGATACCTCCTCGGTGTCGGCGGCCACCATCGAGGCCATCCGCTGCTCGATGGACGGGGTGCGCACCCGGGAAAACCAGCAACTGAGTTCCAAGCTCTCGACCCTGTCCAACGCCATCGCCGGCGGCCCCTACATCGGCCTGTTGGGCACGGTGCTGGGGATCATGGTGGTGTTCCTCGGCACCGCCATGGCCGGTGACGTCAACATCAACGCGATTGCACCGGGCATGGCCGCGGCCTTGCTGGCCACCGCCATGGGCCTGTTCGTCGCGATTCCGGCGCTGTTTGGCTACAACCGCCTGATCACCCGCAACAAGGAAGTCGGTGCCGACATGCGGGTGTTCGTCGACGAGTTCATCACCCGGCTGGCGGAGCTGCATGGCGAGAGCCAGCACAGCGAGAACGCCCACTGGCGGGTCAGTCACAGCAACGCGTCGGTTCCGGCCTGAGGAGAACTGCCATGGCTTCCGTGAACGCCTCCCATGACGACGAAGACGATGCCGCCGTCGACAGCATCAACATCACGCCCCTGGTGGACGTGCTGATGGTGGTGCTGGTGATGTTCATCCTCACCGCCACCGCCCAGGTCTCGGGCATCCAGATCCACCTGCCCAAGGCCAGCGCCTCGGTGTCGCTGTCCGAGGCCAAGACCAAGGCCATTTCGGTGAACGACGGCGGCCAGGTGTTCCTCGACGCCTACCCGGTGACCCTGGGCGAGCTGGAAGAGCGCCTGCGCATCGAGAAGGCGCAGAACCCGGACTTCCCGATCATCGTCCGTGGCGATGCCACGGTGCAGTACCAGAAGGTCATCGAAGTCCTCGACCTGCTGCGCCGCCTGGAGTTGTCCCAGGTCGGCCTGGTCACCGGCAAACCGAGCCAGGGCTGAGCCATGACCGCACAACAACCGATCGAGCTGCCGCCGGTGCAGCACAAGCCGCGCGCCGTGCGCCTGCTGAAGTGGGGCGCCGGATTGCTGCTGGGGGCCTTGGCCGCCTGGCTGCTGTGGCAGTGGGCCAATGACATGGCCGGGGTGCGCCGGGAGGCGCCGAAGGTGCCGACCATCATCCCGCTGCCGCCGCCTCCGGAAACGCCGCCACCGCCGCCGGAAAAACCCAAGGAGCCGGAGCCGGTGGAAGAAAAGATCCCTGAACCCGAGCCCACGCCGACCCCCGAGGAGGTCAAGCCAGAGGAGGAAGCCCCGCCATCGCCGGCGGATGACCTGGCCAACCCGATGCAGATCGACGGCGACGCCCAGTCCGGCAACGACGGCTTCAATGTCGGCGCCGGCAAGGGTGGCGGCATGGCTGGCGCCGGTGGCGGCGGGCTGGGCACCGGCACCTACAAGCAGTACCTGGCGGCGACCTTCCAGCGCGCGCTGCGCGAGGACCCGGAGCTGCGCAAGAAGGCCTATGCGCTGCAGGTGGACCTGTGGCTCGGCGCCGACGGCCAAGTGACCCGCGCCGAACTGGCCGGCTCCAGCGGCAATCCCGAGACCGACCAGCAGGTGCTGGCGGCGCTGCGGGCCACGCCGCGCCTGAAAGAACGTATGCCGGCGTCCCTGACCTTGCCGGTGCGCTTGTCCCTCAAGGGCCGGCGGCCGGAATGAGCGAACCCCTATTTGCAGTTTCTACAGGAGTTGTGTGCAGATGATTTCCACCGTGAATCGATTGACCCTGGCGCTCGGCATGGTCGCCCTGACCCTGGCCGGACAGGCCTCGGCCGCCGCGGCCGCGCCTTCGGAGAACGCCACGATCAACCTGATCCGTCTGTTGGTGCAGCAGGGGGTACTGCCGCAGGCCAAGGCCGAGGCGCTGATTGCCCAGGCCGAGCAGGAGGCCCAACAGGCCCGGCAGGCCAGCGCCGCTACCGTCGTGGCGGCCCCTGGCCCCACGGCGGCGCCGGGGGATGTGCGGGTGCAATACGTGCCGGCGATCGTTCGCGAGCAGATCCGCGATCAGGTCAAGGCCGAGGTCATGGCCACCGCCAAGCAGGAGAACTGGGCCCAGCCCAACACCTTTCCGGACTGGGTGTCGCGCATCAGCTTTGACGGCGACATCCGCCTGCGCGAGGAATCGCGGTTCTTTGCCGACAACAACAGCAACGAGATCGTCGACTACGCCAAGCTCAACGACAGCGGCCCCTACGACGTCAACAAGGACACCAACAGCAAGCTGCCGCCGCTGCTCAACAGCCGCGAAGACCGCGACAACCTGTTCCGCCTGCGCGCGCGCCTGGGGATGAAGGCGGTGATCTCGCCGGAATGGACCGCCGGCATCCGCATCGGCACCGGCTCGGACAACAACCCGGTGTCCACCACCCAGACCCTGGGCGGCGGCTTTGGCAAGAAGGACATCTGGCTCGACCAGGGCTACCTGACCTGGAAGGCCAGCCAGGACCTGACCCTGACCGGCGGGCGTTTTGCCAACCCGTTCTATTCCACCGACATGCTGTATTCCAACGACCTGAACTTCGACGGCGTGGCGGCACTGTTCAACCACAAGCTCAGCAGCGACTGGGGCCTGTTCGGCACCCTCGGCGTGTTCCCGGTGGAGTACACCAACGACACCGCCACCAGCAACGGCTTCGACAAGAACGAGAGCGACACCAAGTGGCTGTTCGGCGGGCAGATTGGCGCCAACTGGAAGATCAACCGCAGCAACAGCCTCAAGGGCGCCTTGGCCTACTACCGTTTCGACGACATCGAAGGCCAGCGTTCCAGCCCTTGCGCGCCTTGGGCCGGGGCTCCGGGCTGCGACACCGACGGCTCGCGCGTGGCCTTCATGCAGAAGGGCAACAGCGTGTTCCTGCTGCGCGACATCACCCCCAACCCGGCCACCCCGGGCCTGACCCCGCAGCCGCAGTACGTCGGCCTGGCCTCCAAGTTCGACGTGCTCGACCTGAACCTGGCCTGGGACACCGAGCTGCCGGACGACCTGCGCCTGCGCAGCCAGACCAACTACATCCGCAACCTGGCCTACGACAAGGGCGAGATGCTCAAGCGCAGCGAAGGCGAGATCGTCAACAACATCAACCGCAACGGCCAGTTTGAAAGCGGCGGCAACGCGCTGCTGGTGCAGTTCACCCTGGGCAATGCCCTGGAGATGAAGAAGTCCGGCGACTGGAACCTGCTGGCTGGCTACAAGTACATCCAGCCCGATGCCTTGCCCGACGGCTTCAACGATTCCTCGTTCCACCTGGGGGGCACCAACGCCAAGGGTTATTTCGTCGGCGGCAACTACGGCATCGACAAGAACATCTACGCCACGGCCCGCTACATGAGCGCCTCGGAAGTCTACGGGCCGCGTTACGAAGTCGACGTCATGCAGCTTGAACTCAACACGCGCTTCTAAGCATCGGGAGGAAGGTTATGAACAGCCGAGTGAGGGCAGGGGCGGCCAGCCTGTTGCTGGCCTGGGGCGTGCTGGCCAGCGCCGGCGCCAGTGCCGAAGGCATGGAGGAACGCCTGCGCACCCAGTTGCGCAGCACCACCCAGCAGTTGCAGGCCCTGCAAAGCGAGCAGGCCCAGGCCACGGCCGCGCGGATCGCCGCCGAGAACGCGGCCAAGCAAGCCCAGGCCGAGGTCAAGCAATTGACCGCCGAGCTGGCCAAGACCCGCGGCGTGGCCGAGCAACTGGCCGGCCAGCAGCAGAACCTGCAAAGCCAGGCCCAAGCCCAGGCGGCGGCCAGCAGCGAGCAGGTGGGCAAGTTCAAGAAAGCCTACGAAGACTTGCTGGTGCTGGCCCGGGGCAAGGAGGCCGAGCGGGCGAAATTGCAGGCGCAATTGAGCGAACGTGACACACAAGTGCAGCAATGCGCGGTCAAGAATCAGCAGATGTACGGCATCGCCAAACAGATCCTGGCGGCCTACGAAAAGATCGACGTGGCCGAGGTGGTGAACATCCGCCAGCCCTTCGCCGGCAAGGCCCGGGTCAAGTTCGAAGAACTGGCCCAGGGTTTTGGCGACGAGCTTTACCAGACCCAGTTCGACGCCCCGCGGGCGGCGAGCACCCACTGATCACCAGGAAAGAGATAACCATGACTTTGATTACCAGCGTGACCACCGACAGCCTCACCGACCTGCTGCAAGGCGCCGGCTACCGGGTCAACCAGACCGAACAGAACGGCATCGTGCAATTGCTCAGTGCCAGCCAGGGCATTGGCTATGCCGTGCGTTTCGGCAACCCGGGCAGCGAGGCCGGTCACTACGTGGACTTCACCTACAGCTGCGCCCTGCGGGTGCAGGGCGAGCTGCCGGCGGGGCTGGCGGAGCTGTGGAACGCCTCGCGGCGCTTTGCCCGGCTGTCGCTGCAGGGCGAGTTCCTGGTGATGGAGATGGACGTGGTGGTGGCCGGGGTCGGCGAGACTCACCTGCGCAGCCAGCTGGAACTGTGGGACCGGCTGCTGCAGGAGTTCATCGTCTACCTGCGCGAATACAGCCAGCAGGCGGCGCGCTTGCAGGAGCAGGTCGAGCAGCCTCAGACGTCGGCGGAGCAACCCCGTGAAGAGGCGGTGAGCCTGTGAAAAAGCCGACCCTGGTGGTCGGTGCCGGGGCACTGACCTTGCTCGGCCTGGCGCTGGGGCTGGCCCTGCGCCCGGGCAACGATCCGGTGGCGGCGCAGCAGCCGGCGCCGGCCGTGTTGCAGCAGCAACTGGCGACAACACCGACGGTGGCGCGCCTGGGCAACCAGCAGGTGGCGGCCGAGGAGCTCAAGGCGCTGTTCGCCAGCCTGCCGGAGGACGCCCGCGGGCAATTGCGTGGCAATCGCCCGGCGCTGGAAGCCTGGATACGTTCACGTTTGGCGGAAAAGGCCGTGCTGGAACAGGCCGATGCCCAGGGTTGGCGCCAGCGCCCGGAGGTGGAGCGGCAGACCCGCGCCGCCACCGAGCAGATCGTGTTTCGCGACTACCTGCAGTCGGTCAGCCAGGTCCCGGCGGACTACCCCAGCGCGGCGGAATTGCAGCAGGCCTATGACAGCGGCAAGGCGGCCTGGATGACCCCGCCGCTGTACCGGGTCAGCCAGATCTTCCTCGCCGTCGCCGATCCTCAGGCAGCCGAGCAGGTACGCCGCCAGGCCCAGGAGTTGAGCCGCAAGGCCCAGGCCGCGCCGGCAGAGTTCGCCGCGCTGG
>Ga0194135_10000181_pt1 | contig 36837 bp, 18 predicted proteins | sample LitLau_LLRF_2013_FD_134024 | JGI IMG/M metagenome (GOLD analysis project Ga0194135, IMG submission 134024) | Freshwater sediment microbial communities in response to fracking from North America - Little Laurel Run_MetaG_LLRF_2013 (version 2) | ecosystem: Environmental > Aquatic > Freshwater >... | reverse complement strand
GGTTCGTCGTCTATCTTCCATTTCGTTGCAATTCATGCATGAAAAAGTTTCGCTCACAGGAGAGAGACAGTTATTTCCTCGGATGTAGTACCAGATGGGCACTTGGTATTTCAAGGAAGGAACTTGCTTTCTGGTGAATTAAGTTCAAGTCGTATCATCGGAAGATTTCTTTCGCTGAATGTTTGCGTAGAAAAGCTAGTGTTGAATGCTCAACAATCTCATCTTTGCTTTGATTCGTTTCAAACCACCAATGCATACACGCACAACGCACATAGATTCTAACATTTAACCTTGGAGCAGTAAAATGAATGTAAATATATAACTCTAAAAGTGTATTATGCACTGAAAAGTATGTGAGGAATGAAACGGATCTCCATGAAAGAATCTCCACCATTTGTGATTCTGTAGGCTAGAGCTTCTTTTTACTAAAGTTACGACTGATACGCAATGTACGCAAATAACTAAAACACAATCACTTATTCTTTATTCTGATCTTCCTTTTGCTTCCCAAGGTTTTTATCAATACTAGAACATTCTTTTCTAAGAGTAAAGACTACATTGCATCAGAAGAACCTTAGATAAATTATTCAACTTAGTTGTTCCGTTTGTTTGAATTATGCATGTCGAGATGTGTCCATTTTGTTATTCGTTACCATTCGAGTTTATTCCATCTAAAGAGGACAAATGTTGTGAAACTAAATCGTATTTGTCTCTGATCATTTCAATAAAAATTCAGAACGCTGGGAAATTTTGGCCTCCCCCACTAGGTTGCTTTTAAAGTCAGTAAGCTAAATAAAGTAGGCTCATCATGATAGCAGAATAATGATAGCATGAAGGAATAAGCAGAGCTCCAGTATTCGAGGAAACAATCCGATGTGCTCAGATTAATGATCTTCACAATGAAGTATTACCAGAAGCCTAGTTTTACACCGATCGATTCCATTCTCATTAAGAATCAGATTGCGTTCTCATTAAGATTCGAGAAATTGAAGCTATATATAAATACCTCGTTGGAGTAAAAGGCCCATCCAATCTTTTTAACCTAATTGAACTTCATAAAATAATGAGATTTAGTCCTATATAGTGCACACATGAGTGAACAATCAAATGCTGATGTATCATAAGAAATACTGCTCTGCCTACGATAAATTTGTATTTCTAAATCCCACCTTGCATTTTAGTTTCTCTGAATTAAACAGCTGTATTTGTGTTCCTTATCGCAGTTATCTCTTCCTGTCACCCATCGTTAATACTTTTCGTGCAGACGAAATAGCTTGCGCATTTATTGTCCAATAACAAACCAATACAGCAAACATGCTAGTTCGAGCATTCTAGAGTTAGCATTTGGGGCATACAATCTACATTAAATAAACTTTATATTTTCCTTACAGATTACAGATTTTTATCCAATTCCTCCTGGTATAATTTAAGCGAACAAGAAACATAAGCATGGTACGTCAGACCAAAAGTTTGAAAAGCTAAAACTTTGCTTACAATACCTAGTTAAGCATCCATACACCCAACTTGCTAAGTCTAAACTCTAATCAATTAATCATGGTAAAGTCAATCCATCCACATCATTCACTCCTAAAGTATATCAGGAACGGAGGAAAGGACCTAAAACACGTACATGCTCTGCAGTACAACTTGCTCAAAGATAAATGAACCTTCCCTTCCTAAGGCATTAATAAAGTTTCTTGTCAACTTTAATTACAAACCATCTGATATCTTCATCATTAACTAAATTATGTAAACCTACCTCTGTAAGCCTACGAAAAACAACAAGACACCCACCAAATTCATTACTTTAATCCTGCTCATGCTATCCGTAGTTTAGGTTAATATCAAGTCCTTCCGTTCACATATTGTGTGTCAAGCCCGCAATATATAGAGGTTGCTTGAATATATTCTGCTGTATAAGACTTGTCAAAAGGCGAACGTACCCAAGAAACCAGAGATCTCCACCTTTAAGCCTTTCTGACCTATTTCATCCGGTTAAGATCCTTGACTTCTAGCTCTACGTACATTATAATAACATAACACAATTACTAATCCCAAGGAACACAGTAAGCCCGGCCGAACATATTTTCGTAATCCCAATCAATCTCATTGTCAATTGAAATCTAATCCGTTCGTCTCCTCCTTCATATAACTCTTGCACTTGTTATTATATTTGGACTTTCTATATTTTGCCAAGAAGGATGGTTGAATCAATATTAGCTCACTATCATCAGCTAAATCATAAACGCCGTCTGTTAATAAGCTCCTTTCCCATTTTGACACGACTGACAGCGGCACTACTTTCATCCAACTTACAGTAGACTGACTTAAATATCTCTAGTCGATAAATAACAACACTATGTCTACTACAACTTCTTGTGTTTCACAATTCTCTTCAGCAATTTCATCGTGCATTAAGTTTCTGTGCTGGAAGTTTATATACATCTCACTCAAAGAGACTGACAGAACAAAAAAGAAATTCGATCCGAGTGAGAGGCTGTTGATGAGAGTACACAAGAAGCAGTCGAGATAATGATGAGAAGCTCAGTCATAAGGACAAGACAGAAGTCATACATAACACTTATTATTTAAATGATTAGTTCAGCTACGTATACTTTTAGTTAGTGGTTCCTTACTCTGCGAAGAATAACCGAAGGACAAAAAAGGAGTTTTTTCTGAATCCTAGCTTCATTATTTCTCTTCTATGAACCGACTTTTCATTCTCATGTTTGTTGAAGTTGCTCCTGTCTTGTTCTTTTTAATATATGCATCATTTCATATACGCGATGACCTCCTTTCTATATACACCGCGATACGCGTAATTGAGGTACTCATCATCTTGATAACTCTCGTCTTGCTTGACAGGTAGAAAAATACCCGTTGTAACCTACCAATTTATCATTTAATCGCAATAAACAATAGGCCTTCCAATCTCCTAATGGCCGCGACTACTCATACACTGTTGTGAGTGTCATTAAACAGCTATGATATTCCAGAGAGAAACTTGAGAGTATATACTACATTCACGAATTGGAGACAGCACGACCGCATAAGTCATCCCTGCCAAATACAGACAAAAAAGAGGTACTCCCAATGTCTGACTTCCAACTAGAAAAATTACTTAAGCAATGAGCTAACTATAATCACCATTAGTCGCACCACACGAGTATATAGAAGTTGATTGGTCGTGTAACAACAATGGCTCATTCACTCGATATGTCTTATATGAGTCCCACCTAATTCTCCTAAGATAACAATTTCTCTGTCTGTGTCTTTCTTGTTACATGAGAAGCACATCAAAAATGAGCAAAAAACGGGTGTAACTGACTGCAGATTACCCATATCAGCATGTTAAGATAAGAAAAGTAAACATTTGAGAGTTATTGTTGTAAAATGTATCCGAGTGACTTTGTAATGTATGCGTGTATGCGTAACGCATTTATTTATTTAACTCGCTCTCCTCTACGAAGAAGAAGATACTCTGGCGTTCCTTGCTGCCTATATTAAAGCATGTATATTATTATCTACTGAAGCTGCTCCTCACAGTTCATTCCATAAAGAATTTAAAGCCTTCTCACATTTCTTTCATTTTGCTACTCTGCATTCGTAAAAGTAGTGTATAAGAAGAAGTTAGCGCAGATCTAATTCAACGCTGTGGCCCATGACGAGCAAGCAAAGGCAAAGAGACAAATGTACATTCGAATCAAGACGGAAAGGACGCCTGGAATTATATTCTGGAGCAGAGCACAAAGGCAAAAGAGACTGACTAATGGGTTTATTCCATCTAAAGAGTGAAGGAAACGAGTTTGGCAAAAAATGCACCGTGGTCTTTACACACACTCACACACAGTCAATTTATATACTTGAGCATTTTATATACGAACACTTCAAAGGAACAAGAGGACCTTAATGATGATGATGATAATTTATACATTTTATCATTTTCCCTCAGCTAAGTTCTATACAGTAGGTATATATACTTCAAAAGTTCCAACTAGGTCGAGGAGCTGTTGTGTCGTACATCCAATTTAATAAGACTATTTATCCGGTTGTGCTGCTACTACTACAAGAGTCTTTTACATAAGGTTATACAATACAGATACCCGTTTTGTATAAATATAAAACAAAGACACGACACAAACTCTTTCAAGTCTAGCAGACCAAGACAAGACTTTTACTTGAGGCTATTTTTCTAAAACTGTTTTCCCATTTTAATGTAATTTGACTGCATAAAAGGTTACCTTCAACGCAATAACTAAACTAATCTACCTTATTCCTTCTTCTTGAAGCACAAGACTAACAACACTATATGCCTAATGTATATTCACGTAAAATAAGTTGACTAAAATTGTGCAGTCCGTGCTTCCACTCCAGTTCCAGCTTGAGTATCGCAGTACTTTATCGTGACATTTACTAATGTGAGCCTTTCAGGACGAAGCAGATGTATCTTCATGTTGAACTGCTCGTCTTGGTCCTACTACCATACTCGTGTCTCATTTCCGGTATGCTAAGCATGTACAGTGTGTAAGCCAACTCCATTCTACTCGCAAAATCTTTTTCTACAGGGCTCTCCTATCAATAACAAATATCTGCATCCGCCATCCGCTCTCTGAACTTATCTTATTTTGTCTTTCATCTTTTTAAAAAGTTATTTTTTAATCTAAATACCTTATGGTATAGGTAGGCAGTGAAATATAATCCTATAGTCCTTATAGTCTCTGTACGGGAGACGTTGTTTGATTATATTGAAAAATATTTTGCTCGGGATCATAGGTGAAGCATTAGGGAAACAAAACTAACTCGTTGTTAGAACTTCAACTTTTCCTCAATTGAGTAGCGTGAGGAATTTTTTTAAAACGTACATTCGGTGCAGCCACATATGGAAACTATTTTCGGTGTTATAAAATGCCTTTTTTAAAGAATAAGGCATGTCTTTCTGCGTTTTAAGTCTTCTGCATGTTTTGTATTTTAATATGCTCGTGTAGTTGAAGTAATATTAAATATCATCAGCAAAGCCTGCATATCCAACTTCATTGATTTAGTAATCATCTATCTAACCCTCCAACAGGAGACATGAGGGTATTAGCCTCGTAGCCTCAGCCCTCCTAGGAAATATTTGACTTAAGAGCTAACTGGTTTCACTCGCTTTTCCGGATTCATTTTTACCTTTTCCACTAAATGACTTTCGACTTTTTCCATAAGAACATACGGAAAAAACTCAGTGGGGTTCCAGTTTGGAACAACTTAGTACGACTGTTGTGCATCCATACCTTCACGTACAGTTGATTCGTATATGCTTCTACGTTTAACAATTTGAACTTCATTACTCATGTAAAACTTAATTCGTTTGCATTTGTTGTACCTCCTTCTTAAATTGCACAATTAATTGAAGAAAGCATGAACCTATAGTAAACTTACCGTGAACTCCGAGCTGAAGGGTGGAGACCCACAGGAAAATAAACGCGATATGGTAGATACTCATTGATATGTTTTCACGTCCCTTCATTTCTGAAACATAATATTACGTGGAAGAAAAAGCGACGATCACGTTACGAAGAAATATATTGAAATCCACTAGAATCAAGAGGTGAAAGTTTGAATGAAAGGAACGCACTCTAACTCAACTTTCGTCAAATATTTATAAGAGGGACGTCAATAATAGTCGACTATCCATCACTGTCCACCTTTCTCAGTCTGTCTTCGTCAAACTAGGTTGAATAATTTAACGATAGACTTACTCGAGACACGCAACAGGGTTATTATTATTAGTTTTGTCCACTTTCTACTTTTGCTTTCCTGGTTGATTTTTTCTCCTCCTATAAAGTTCCTACTTCCTAGTTTCACTTTTACACTGTAGATTATTTTTGATTGAATAAGGGAGAAAAGAGTTCTGTTCTTCTCCGTCTCTGTCTGCTTAAACACTGCGATTGGATATCACAATCACTTGTTATTACTACACATTTAGAGTTTTGACCTCGATAATATAGATTTCTCATTCAAGTTGAATCAAGACGGTTTTAGTGATTGCAGTTTTTGCGAGAGAGAGAGGTGACGACAGGAGCCGAACTTCCGTTCCGCGTTGATGATAAGCCTGTTTTGTTTGTAGTTTTGGTGTCGGCTGGTCGCGTTGCTGATGGCTAGTTGAGGTTTCTGAAATGCAATCAAACACCAAAGGTGAGAAACATATTTCATGCAGATCCCAATTTCACGTTGATTTGTTCAGCCTGCAGCTCAGGTTGAATCGAAGCGATTGCAAATGCATAGACCAACTTGTATGTGCTATCATCGTACTTACCATCAGACATTACTTACATTACATTACTTAGTAGTAGATGTTTCTCATTAATTCAAGTTCATGAACAGGATCATTTATATTTATTTATTGACTGCGGATACTCTTATCTCAGAAAGAATGAACCTCAGGTGGAAATGAAATTCGGCTCACCTCAACTCACCATAACCACTTGAGTTGATTAATCTGACAATCCAAACGAAGATTAAAGATGCTCACCGACAGCTTCCAAAATTACTTTAATGTTAAACGTGATCTCTTTCCTGGTCTTTTATGCAAATATTAAAATCACGTCTTTCCTCTTCCTCATTATATTTCGTCTAAGCTCTCAAGTTTTCGAGAGATGACATATCTCCTTTATTTCCTGAAGTAATTTTATATTTCCCCTTTTCCTTAAGGTACTCACGAAAATCTTCTAGTAAGAATGTGTGTCTTGTCACTCACTCACTAGTCGAATTCTAATATCTTCATCAGAGGCTTTCATCGCCTATAGTTCCATTATTAATCAAGTTTGGAAATTGCAATTTGCTTCATTTAGAAAGAAGCCGACGCAACTAACAAAGAAATGGATGACTCGACATAAATACTTACCAAATAGTTTCTTTGAGAATTAACTTCACACGCTCATCTCATTGATGAAATAGCTCAGAGTGTTATGTTTTATTGAACATGCTTCTTCAGATCTGAATATCTGCATCTGTAAAACAAGAAGAAAAACAATTGAAGATAACTCAATTCATTTTTTACAGTGGTCAGTCAATCTGCTGGATTACACTGGTGAAGTCTTGCTACATTATATGCTAACAGGCTTATGATAAAATAATGATAGAGAACTGCTTGTAGGCATCTCATTCTCTTTAATAATATACAAATCTTAGATTACACAGTCCGTCAATGTTTGAACTTATCAAGAGAGACTCTACGTTAGCATTTTCCAGATCCGGATTTGGTTTATAGTTTATTGCAGGCCGACCAGACGTTTTCAAAGTCGGAAAGGATTGAAAACAAGACTTGCATGCGAATCCAAAAACATTCTGCGTATGAAAACATGCTTTTCGTGAGTGTCTCTGAAGCTGCAGTAAGTTCGTGAATGAGAGATTAATTTTTTGCAACACGAATTCAAGTGGGGATACATCTTCAGGACACTTAAGCAGTCAGTTGTGATTCCACAGATACGAATACGTGGGTTACATGACACATGTGCATTTTTTGATTACTGAATAAATATGTTCCTTGCATTACTCAAAGTTCATTCCCATCAACTTCAAAGAGATTGAGATACTATGAAGCCAGATAAATAGAAATTTACGGAATTCTTTTCATAATGTGAGTGGGAGTGAATAGTCACAAGGACACAATGGTCGACTAAGATTCATTTCAATTACTTATTCTGTCCACGTTTAAGGTAGGAATAACTTTTTATTCTTGAAGAGGTACTGGAATAAGGGCAAACGGTATATAACGCGAGGCATTACTTTCCTATGTCTACATCAGATTTTCCTCGTGGAAATGAATCTTAATGCAGATGCAGTTTTAGTGTGGACATGCAGCATTAATCTTCTTTACACAGCAGTGCAATTTACAAGTGGATATCAATTGCCAATATGTGACTATGTGACACATCGACAAGCTTCGAAGAATTAACATCCTACTCATAAACTGAATAAGAATGTGTTACAAACTCATCGCAAGATAAAATGAAGCTCATACGTTGTATACTTTACTACACAGACAAGTCAGTGAGTGACTGTCATAGGGTCATCACGCATCATCACATTATTCATCACCCACAAACGAATATCCTCAGTTTCTGAAATAATGAGATATTCTTCTTCGGCTACTGGTTATATAGTAGTGTTCAGTTGCAATCACTCTTCGCCTCATAGGCAAACAGATAGAAATGTATACACACACGAATGCCAAACTAATCTCAGAATGTGTCAGTCAACCGTCCTTTGTGCACCTTTGAAGCTTGACATGACACGAGATGAGAAGGGTGACTGTGATGTAAGACTACTCAATTCTGCTTTACTTGCAGAAACCACAGAGGCACACACCTTTCCAGGTATATAAACTGAAAGTATTGAGTCCACAATCTAAATTCAAGTACCACCAAAGCACTGCAGATGTTTTATTTGATTTACATTTAAATTCAAACACATCCACGTTGACTCTTCCTAGCTTCCTCTACTTATGACTTGCCTAAGTTTCCTTTTTTATTCCATCAACTTTCAACTTCCAGCCTAATCCAATATTTGACTGAAGAGATAAAAGTCGTCAAATACGTGTGGTGCTGTCGTGGTATTGTAACTTTGAATATTTCTTCACCTACCAACTATACTCTCCTGACAGTCCTAACCCTGTGATGCTTACAACGGTGGCCTGTTCAATCTGTCTCATTCAATTCGATTACATTTTTATTTGTTTATCAAAGGAAGTAGAGACGAGGGGACAGCAGTCTCTACTTAAAGAGACAACCCTACACATCTCAAAAAGACAACCCTACGTAGGACGATAAGTAGTCCTAGAGTTCAGAATCCTTTGCTCTTCGATTTCTGTCCAGAACTCAACAACGCACTGTGTAAGAGGCTGACATGAGTAAAATCCACCTACATCATCACAAAAATATACAAGTAGAATGTGTACAATGCAAATACTATACGTTCAAAGATGTCTATCTTGATCTATATATGTCTCTTTCCTCCTCAGAACTACCGGGGACAGTCTTGATCTAATAATCTTAATCATATTTATTCATTTTTCATTTACTAGTGTTCCCACTGCTTATTATTAAGTTCCCAAAAATAGAAATGACAAACAGAGGAAAGACACAAGACTACGGAATTAATAGGGTAGGGTAAAAGGCACGTTTGTGAGTGGTGCAGAGGCGGAATAAAAAATACATGACGCTTTCACCAACATACGAAAAAGAATGACACTTGAACGCTTCCACTCACATTAATTTTTACCAGACATTCTAGTTCCAACTCTTACCCATCTAATGCACGAAATGACGAGACACATCCACTTCAGAGAACCCGCAGACGGAGACATCAGAAGTGCATCTGCCTAAACAAGATATATATATATTCCCAATTGGCTTCCCTTGTGTTTTCATAAGGGAGAACTTTTACATGCAGTAGGTCGTCATTTAATTAGGAATCTTTAGCATTTTTAAGAGTCCGCGTATATGTCAAGCTATACAACAGCAATCCAACATGTCCTTTTGATTATGCTCTCTTACTAAAGTTCTAACATTTATTTCCTAACACTGTTCGTTTTACTAAACTATATGTCTCTATACTAAGCTCCCAGAATTTTTCAAGTGGCTCCTACAGACGATAGTTTTACAAAGCCCCAGCTATTCTACAAGATCTCTTGAGAAAGTGAAATACAAATACCACAGATCGAAATAAATGTAAAATTGAAACCGTAGTGAGATCACATATTATCTACTGCTTAAGTGGTACACGTTGCTTCTTCTACTAAAGGTATTTACTAAGCACTTTAAAACCGGCTACGATGGCAAACACAAGTGAACCAGTCATTGTATGTCGACACAACACTACACAACTCTATCCAAGTCTAACTAAACTACAGCTACAGATCTTGAATTACAAGAAGATCCTATGAAAGATAAAGAATATGGCTATTGCGATAATAAATGCCAAGCTCATAATAAAATCTTTACTTTCGTTAATAAGCTGCACGACTCATGAACATCTCAATATCACAATCAATATTATCATCCTATCGATATCGATGCGTCTTCAATTCTAATAAGTAGTGGTTATTTATTATTATTTTCTATTATTATTGACATTAGTTCACAAAACCTGGTGTTGCAGTGTCATGATCATCCTTCTTCAAAGAATTTAATGGCTACAGACACTCGTAAATTTTTGCCTTCTCGTCGAGTGTGCTAGAAATTTCAACTGGTCATTCATCTTTCAAAAACGAACACCGACACAAAGTCAATAATAATGCTTTTAAAGTTTTACCTCTTCAACACTACTAGCCTACAAATCACATTCCTTCTTGAACATTTACATACAAACCTCTCTAGACAACCCTATACAGCAAATATAGCATAAGCATTTGTCCCATAGGCGTATAGTTTTTAGCCAGAAAATAATAATGACAAAATCCTTTCTGCATCTTAAGTAACTATTTCTTTCATTAAGTCTGCACATTGCGAGGACACAGGTGTGAATGTGAGACAGAATAATAAATGAGAATAACCTCAAGTTTTACTAGTACACATAATACACAAGCGTTGTCTTTGTCACAGAAGTTAATGAGAAAAGGAAGATCACCTTCTTCTCCACAATGTGTCCCACACGTAAAAATAATACGACCGAATAAACTACAAAACATAAAAGCCTCATTCTCAGGAAGATTAGCTAGCAACTTTTTCATAATGGATTTTTGCAATTAACATTTTCATTCTTCATTACTCCTTTTCTTTTTGCTTACAATATATCTGAAATATATATACTCGCGAGTCCGTAATGTAGTTTTGGAAAAGTAAAAGTACCAAATATCCATAACTGTCCCACTGATATAATCCTTGGTGTTTTTAAAACTATAACAGTATCATGGGCCAGAATATTCCGAGTTGGCTAAAATAACGTTTGAAAGTATTTGTCATATGACATGAAGGTTGCTTTCACCTCTAGAGAGTCGAATTTATTTGCATTGTTTCCTTTCTTCCATCCCTATATATATTATGCTTATTGTCAACTGAGGACAATTTATTTCTTACCTCTAGAGAAGACCACGGAGAGGAGCTATTTAGAGAGAGATCCTAACACCACAACCATCACATAACATTAAATTATCCAAGCGACATATTAAGTTTTCCCTGTGTTTACTTTCACAGATCTCATTGTTTCGGATCTGTCCCATGAATGAAAACCAGGCAGCCACAAAAGTACACATAAATTTCCCAACTACGACAACAGACGTTCAGACTCCATTACAGAATACGACCAAAATCCTCAACAGCTTGAGACCTGTACTGCTACGCGTTTCCTTATCTTTATTTCTTCCCTTAAAACAATGAGTGCAAAATCACCCAACTGAATGAATAAGATCATCTCTGTTTCATCCTTTCTTCTTAAGCCTTTTGTTTACTGCCCTCGACATATTCAACAACTGTGGTCTCTGTCTGTAGTAACTCAGCTGAAATCTTAAGACCCAGCCACACTCCACTTAATCCTTGTTTAGCTATGCCTTCTGCCAAATTCATATCTCACAGGCTGAAAAACTGCTTTCGCAATGAAAGCAAAACCAAAAACCCAGCAGCTTAGTTGGTGGTATTTGCAGGGATTTGTATGTTTAGGTCTTGATTAGTGTCACAGTTAAATGAATAAGATTCAACCCCCTGCCAATCATTTCAAATGCGAGTAATTGTCTCTCCTGTCATCCTAATCTGATGTCCACCTCCTACTTCCATCCCGCAACCCAATATGCAGACATTCGTGTATTCCTCTTTATCTTCACTCCATTATTTCACAGCCTTGTAATGAACCTTATTTACCACGTGAATAAAAGTCAAATGTGACTCGCAGCAGTTGAGTTGAATTTTTTGTCCTACTTGAACGGGCTCACACGTAGTAAGTGTTGCTTAAGGTATCTTTCTTTGGGTATCTGCTTTTCTTGCCCTATCTTTTCTGGTTGTTGTATATCTGCGTAAGTTATTTCATTAAGACCAACCCACATTGTTTCAAGTTTACTTCGTGTTGTAACTCACTAAAAAGCAGCAGCTCAACAGCAAGTTACTGCCATATCGACAAGAAAGGTAGAAGAATAAAAATTCACTATTCTTTGTGCTGGCTGGGTCTAACCAGGAGCCAACTGTCCAGTTTTGCAAAATGTACAGCCGAATGCTATTCGAGCAGAATGGACAGTTTTACAGTGTAGTGGTCAACCAGCCAAAAAACTTGTATTCACGTAAATGTGGTATCGATTTTATGCGTAGACCAGCCGGGTTGGGTACAATTGACACGACATGCATGGGACTCCCTGCAGCCACCTTTCTTTCCAAAAGATGAAGGGGAATCAAATTGTTCTTTCAACTTAAATTCGTGCATTATTACATTGCATTACGTTTCCTGCAAAGCCGGATTGTGTTTCGGGAATAATTTCACTTTCATTGTGTTGTACACGCTGACCTCTTGCATTATTATAGGCCTATTAGCTCCAACCACATGGACCCAACACAAGTCCACTAAAAGCTTTAAGTCTAAAGTGCAAACCTACTACTCACTATTTATTACTTGCTTTCGTACCCAAAACTCGACCCTTTACACGAAAACTTAATTCATTCCTTTTCGAATTCCATTTGCTCTGAAATGTCCGAAAGTAATAATAAAGACCAATTCAAAAAGCAGATGAAATATGCGTGCTTTCACTATATGTGTAGTGTTGAGGTTCAAGTGCGAGTTGATACGCATTCAGTCACACAATTCCCAATTGATTCCATTACAAATTTACACCTTTCAACTGTACACTTATATACTTGCGAGAATATAATGGGGAACGACAAGAAGCAGGATAAGCGAAACCTTTTATTATTGTTCATTCGCCATGCTTTACTTAAGATTAGCCAAATAGTAAAACCATTACCTTCACTTAAAACTACATACACTCTGTAGAGTTAAGTTACGGAGCTATATAAGTTCATATCGTGTACAATTACAATATGTAAATTGAATTGTCGTTGTGATAAGAGTTATCGGACATTGAGTACCAGAGCCTGCACACTTTATTAGCGAGCAATAAGAAAGTAGCAGCTTTATTGAATCAGTATCAAAAACAACCTCCTGTTCCAAGATAAGTTTATTTATTCACGCAACTACTTCTCATTTCTTAATTATCTAAAGCAATACTCCCGTCACCATTGCAAGCCAACCTTGTTCTATTCTTCAATAAACGCCCGAGCAATAAAACGATAAGTTCTATTTATCGCAAATTACAAATAGGAAACCAGTCGGTACGATATGATTGTGATTGCTTAGGATTTGGCACAAATGCTTTTCTCACTTGAAAATAGTTTTGACAACACTTTGAACCAGAACAACTTCTCTATCAAGAAGGAACAAATATGCCTCATATTTATTGCCTCAAAACAATCATCAGTTTTTTTTCTTCATGATTTTCGTTGTGATAAAAGCAAGGTCACTTATTTCGAGCTCACCAATAATCATTAAGCATACAAGAAAATAGGTATAAAGACAGTTCATTAAAATGAAGAAATGAACGAACGTGAACAAAATACTTGAATGCTACTACCTACGAGATTTGATACTATCTTATTTTAAAGCCTGAGCATTATTGAGTATATTGAGCACGAATTTACAAAGCTTATATGTGTGAGAAACAGTAGAAATATTTCAGTGAAACTCAACACTTCAAAACGAAAGTCCATTAAACTCTTACTAATGTAATCTTTTAATGGGTAAACGCAGCAATTAAGTGTTAGGGAGACATTAAAGTGCACCATGTCTGGTGAAGAAACTTACAGTTCTTTATTTCGCTCGTCTTTCCTGTATATTTAACTGATCACGTCATTTTCAAAGAATGCAAATAATATCATTAGACGGAAGAATAGGAGTGTGTTTACTTTCAGCTCACTCTTTCTCTCTCTCAGTTCCTCCAAACTACATAAACTTTCGTCACATTCTTCACATTAATTCTGCGTGAGAAAATAATGGCCTTTATTTTTATAAAACGAGCAATTCGTCTTCAAGATGCTTTGCACTTTGAAGAGTCATTACATATTCGTAGAATTTACAGAGACTCGTCCGTTTAAAAATTCTTGAAATGCTCACATCAAGTCAGAAAATACGAGACACATGTGAATAAATAAACACTCGCTCACTTTTATTCCATTTGACATTCAAGTTCTCATCAGATTCGTAGAATATTTACTTGCAAATAATCAATTTTAACCAATTTCACAGATTCAGGCAAAATGTACATAGAGTTCATCTGCAGTTAGCTTGTACTTGATTATTTACGCTTTGCTTTGGGAAAAAATGAGTACATTTCTTTTACTGTTCTACATCACCTTGTACGCTGTACGTAGTAAATTTCATCATATACATCGAAAATATAACTTTTTAGTTTATCAGTCACCACACAGAAAATATTTGCTTCTCTTCAGATTGGAACAGGTAAATAAATCAAAGTAAACTTTAAAAATATTCATTGATGGATACAGAACAATGAATGAACTGTGATAGTTTCACAATCGCGTATTTATGTTTACGCTCTACACATATCTTTCGGTGTTTGGAGATGGTCAATTGAATAACAGTTTTCAAATGTAGGAAAATGTTTGATTTCGGTCAATGACAAATTGTTTTATAAGACCTATCATAAACAGAAACCATGCAGGCACTTCAGTGTATGGTTTTCAGTGCTTCTAATACAGATGAAGATGAAGAAGCGAATAAGACAAGGCGCACAAAGGGCTTTAGGAATATAGATGCAAAGTTAGTTGGAAAAAGCTAGTTTGAAATATTGGCAAACGTCGTTCTCTACATTCTGGGAAAAACCAATGATACAGAGGAGCCCACTTTGTTAACACAGGAAAGTCAGACAAAAGTTTTATATTGAGTGAAATATATCCGAATATCCCGTTCACGTGGAATAAATGAATTCGCAGTTGACTCAGCAGTAAATGCAACTCGACCTCGGATAGAAAGCTGATAATCTAGTCCCTCATTAAAGTCTTTTGTAAAGCCAGTGCTCATACCACAGTCCCTGACACAGACATTAGTTTTGTAAAACCTTGGGGAAGAAAGGGATGAAGGAAAAAGGGAAAAAATGTGACCCGCTGGGTAATCAATCAGAAATCATCGGAGCGGAAACCTTGATAGAGTGGCAATGTTCGAAGCTGTGTGTAGGTATATAATACTTTCTTGTAGTCTGAAAGATCTGCTAAAAAAGGATGAATGCACAACTTGGAAAACTAAATCATCATCATCAAAATCAACCTACTCCTCTCCTGATAACAACATGATTCGTTTTACTTCCACTCTCGTCGACATCAACTTTTCTTGGACTTTCCTCCGAACAAGGCTATCTCACCATAAAATCTGAGTATTCGGATAAAAATTCTCATTCATAATAATAATGATAATAAACTGGAAGAGTCGAGAGACTTTTTGTGCGGGGCATGACATGATGTTCGAGTAAAGCAACTTTCCGTGCGTGCAGTATCGCATTGCAAGCTGAAAAGTATATTCATAGATCTGCAGTGAAGCATTACACTCTTCTCGATGCTTTCACTAGGCGAATCCGGTCCTATGCTCTCTTCTGACAGACACAGAAATCAGAAAGAGAGCCCACTCAAGTGGATGGAAATAAAATGAATTCTTTTTATATTACACAAAATGCATCATACAGAACACAAAGATCCCGAAGGGACTTTTATACACGGAACAAAAGACTCTCTGATTTCAATTGCCACGCGACCCAACCCTGCAATTCCATTCGGAGTTTGGGTAGTATTAAGTCGGGGTACTCTATTTCGTATTCCCTATAATTTCAAATCTATTTTTAATTCTGATTCAATCCTCTTCTGCTTACTGCACCATGCTTCGGTGCACCAGAGACAGATTTATTCTTTTTGAAAGATGAAACCAGAGAAACCAGAAAAATCTTTGGGATGTTGATGATGATGTTAATGATGACTACTAGAGAAACACACTCACGCTCAGCATTCAATCATACCACACTAGTAGCACTGCCAGTAAAAGAGTGCCTTACATTTAAACCAGCGTTTCACTGCAATAGAAGGTCTTAAAGAATGACTTCCGTGAGACGAATGAAAGTAATGGACTCTGACAAATGAATATTGTGTCACACACACTTACACTATTACTTTCTCTGTGTATAGTCTCAACTCGGTTTGATTTCAATTCCCTAATGTCTCACAAGTACCACACTACTACTACTCTTAGTGATAGTCTTGAAAATAAACCCCTACTGCTCAGACTAATTAGTTGATAAGGCTATAGGGAAATGGATAATGCTTTTGTTAGATCCGATTTCTTTGTTTAGTCTCCAACTTCCTCCATCAATTCATCTACCATCCTTTCCGGAGACTCTGGGAAATATTCCTTTTCTACTAATATTACAAAATTCACCAAACTTTCCCATTCAAAATATTTCTCAAAAGAGAACGAGAAATACATTAAGCATCTCTTCGCTCCGGATCTCTTGTAGAACTATGGAGAGTGTAATTTACCAGATTTAATTTATGCTTTCATGAGTAAATTCGATGGATGGATATGTCCTCGTCGTCATTCTTGCTCTCTCACAATTCAAGAGTTTCCTACTACTCCCTCATCTCCATAACTCAAAGTGTATGGCTAATGTATAAATTTCATTTCATTATTGTACTCACTAGATTCATTATTACAATGGTTGATCTCTCGTAGTGAATGAATTCTAGTGATTTGATACATTGTTTTCCTGAGAACCGGTCGTTTTGACACTACCAACTACCGTTTGTGTACAAACAGAAGAAGAACCCAAACCACATATTCACATCTTGCTACTGGGCTCATCCTAAATCACAGACAAGATGGATGGATCTGCATTCATGAATGAATGATTAATGCTTCATATTTCTCCACGAGGCATTACTTACGATACCGTTTGGCTCAAGTGGAAACTATATGAGGTGTGTAAATGTAACTTTGTCGTGTGTGCAGTGTCTACTGGCACACCGTTTTGTGTTTTGTGTGACATAATGCTACCAACACTCCAACTTCCACAATATAATAATGTTTTTTGGGAATAACTTTCGTTCCTTTATTTACTAAATAAAAGTGTACATAGCATGAGCTCTAATGAGTTTCATAAGGCAAGACAGAATAAACTGTACTCTTGTAATAAAAGTAGTTTTGTGGATATTTTATATATTGACCACCTCGCTAAGCAAACAATAAATATATGTGATCACATGTGCTGTACCATCCCAATTCTAACATTTCCAACTGCACACAAAAGCATATTTTTACATTCATGAATAAGCAAACAATAAGCTTAACCCTTTTGGCTCGGCTCACTGCCTCTTCCTTATCATTTCATGTAGACTTGTTTGCCTCCTGGATTTCAGGCTCCGTGTGGTTTCTATGTGTAGTTTGTTCGAATCACACTATCTTACCTTTATTTCACACTTTTTGAAAACATAACAGCCAGCCATTATGAGCCTATGTAGACTTAGAAAGAGCGAATAAAACTTTTGCATTATACTGTCTCTTATTTCTAAGCATCGCATGATACAATACAGCTACCCCTTCTCATCCAGTACCTAACCCTTTACAAAATGAAGTAGGATTTCAATCAAGAGTGGATTTAGAATCATAATGATTTCGAAGAGCTCAGCTGTCTGAAGTCTGAACACAGCCCTCCTCCTCACACAGCCTAATTAATGATTCAATTTGCATTTCAAAATGACACACAGAAGTATGAATACAGAGTTCCAGATGTACATGCGAGTTCTAAACTAACTATAATATTTACTGATGCCACACAATTGCTACTCCTAGTTTCTAATCACTTGCTGCAAATCACAATAATCGTAAATAGTCATCATCATTCACTCCCAACAAATAAAGTTATTTAGTAGATCGAATCTCTCTACAATGATAAGCATCTTCCTCTTCTTCAAAGTCTCTCATCTGATCACCATGTCCAGAGAGAATCCATTGTTTAGAATATTTTCCCCTATATGCACTTAATATTAAGTGCATATAGGGGAAAATATTCTAAACAATTTCATATACATACTAACGCATACTACATCCCTAACTTCTTTTCAAAGGTGTTTCAGACAAGCAGAAAAACAACCTTTGTCTTTCATTAGCATAAATATAAAGTTTAGTTCCCTATTCGATCGTTGCCACTGTGCGTACAAAATGGTTGCAAAATTTTAATTGGCATCCATCTACCATACTCTGTCTAGAAGTTAGATTGGAAGTTGATTATTATTACTATCTTCACCACAGGAGGTTCCAAAACAACTCTCTCCTTAAGCCAGTACGATATGTTCTTCCTTTTATTGCTTGCTAAGGCATCTTCAAAGGCTCTAAAGAAAAAATTCTAAAAGCTATTACATAATCGTAAATTTCCTCATAAAATCCAAATTTGATCATCACAACATGAAGACAGAAGTGAAAATTATGAAGTAAAAGGACAAAAGTCAGTGCAAACAGGATAAGCAGCAGCAGAGGCAGTCTCGACTAACTAGAAGCTCTGCGGTCGTCTCCTCTTCTTGGGAAGCAAGAATTTCTACACAATGTACACACCGGTTGTTAAGATGAGAACCACTGATACATACAAACCACAGAAGATCACATTAAAGACACAAACGAGATATGAAATGGTTTTATTTTGCATATCCACTGACATTAATTCTCCATGAATTTGAAGGTGGCAATGGGCAATGGCTCTCTTAGAAGAACAGAAGACTTATTAAGTATCTTTCTAGGTGGAAGTTAATATCCGATTGCATAGTAGTAATCTACACACAATCTGCAATTAAATCTATCCGTACACATTTCTCTTGTGCCTACACGTTCCTTATCATTATACCTCTGTCTTTGTGTTCCAAGTTATACGAATAAGTTTCATAGCTGAGCAGTTTGGATTCACGGAAGGATTAAAGAATTCTTTAGGAGTAGAGAGCAGATGAAGCAAAAAATATTTATAAACAGTAATTGTACTCGCTAACTACTATCCACTTTTCAATCCAGAGAGAGAGAGAGTCCAGACAGGTAATGTTAGTTGACTGCAGAGCTCAATTATATCCAATCCACAATTTGCAACAATAAAAAAACCTGTACAGCGGCTTTCCTCATCGGAATCGAAAAAAGATTGAGGCAATGAGCATCGCATCTTATCCAGACTCTGACTAGCAAGATTATTAGAAGATGGTGGATTCATAATCCCAAGCATATAAAACATGTTATTGCATGTGTGTAGTAAGATTAGCAGAGCGAGCAGAGCAACATCTTCATCGCATTATTTTTCTAAACAAGTAGAGCCAAGATTATATCTCATCGAATCAAGTTAATTTATCTTGAGCAAATACGAGAGATATCTCAAGCACCTTTTGTCCTCTGTAGTTTAAAATTCCGCTCAACCTTTGCACATACGCTACAAATTACAAAATTATTCTAATTGGGGAGCTCTTCGTGAGGATTAGGTATAACTTAACGATGACATGAACTTGCAAATCTCCACACATCTCATATTATACGGTAGGTTCATGTGGTCAATGTGTATTTAAATTACAATAATTAACTTTTCAAACCCACGCCGAGGGACAACACCTTCCTTGACAGATACACAGACTTTATGCATTTCATTTACAATATTTTCTAAAATTGGAATCTCGTATTGAATGATAACAAGTTGTTCTGCGTTCTCTTCTCTATACTCCTTCTGAGAGTCTGACAAATACAAAGAAGCTTCTGTGATTCGAACTAATTGCTGCTGAATGCTGAAGAGCAATCTACATTTGATTGACTACAATCTGGATCAAACATTTTTCTAGGCCATCAACACCTGTGATTAGTGTCAATCAAAAACTAAAAATTTGAATCAGAATAAATATGTTGTAACTGCCCTCGTGTACGCATGAAATTACATACAATCTAAATGCACAGTGTGCGCTGTTACCTCTTGCTTAAAATTCATAAAGGGCAAATGCTATCCAAACATTTTTTTGGTATTCCTACAGGGCAAATCGTACATTTCATGATCGTGGTTACTCGTAATGAGCAAATTCATACGAGCTTCCATTTTAGACTTAAAGTTAGCCTTGCATGTTGCAGAGCAAAAACTTCAGCTGAGCTTTACTTGCAGTTCCAAAGTTGCACCATACCTAAAGCATGAGTTCATGACTATATGTGCTGCATAATCAGATTATCAAGAAAGAAAGTACCAAAAATGATCTAAAGTCAAATAAATTCAAATCAACAGAAAGTCAGGAAAATCTACGATTGTGCATCTAGTCGTCTTTCAGCTTTTTACTTTACCCTTTGACACAGAGGTGCACACCTCCCTTCTCATTTCTTTCAATTACTATTTCCCCAAGAATTCTAGCCATATAAGGAATCTCGCAAAATAATTTATGTACCTTCAATGCGAAACCCACAAAACGCTGCAAGTCAAACTGTACACAAATGAACGTAATGAATGTTTATTTGTAATTAAATTAATGATTTGGCATCTCATTTACCTGACCTTAAGTTCAGAAATTTACAAATCAAAGAATCCGATAAATCACTGTACAAACTCATGAGAGGTTGCAACAGAATATGCTGTGGCATGTCTAGCAATGTCTACCAAATTCGCTAGAATAAATATAAAAGTGACATGTCAGAGACTCCTCTCGTGTAGTATTATTTAATAAAAGACTGTGTGTTCGTTGTACGTGGCCACTCCCGAAAACTTTCATCTGAACTCTATACTCTGATCCTACGTTGATTGTTTGTAAACCCCATAATTAATCCCGTCTTAGTTATTATTTCTGTTGGCCTGATCATATCATAGCTTTGTTAAAATACAATTTAATTAGCACTTCCTTTTCTCGTGAGCAGATGCCAGAGGCATTTATACCACCGCCACTTGTGTACAAAATGGGTCTCGTCCATTTCTTCAGCGTGTAATATTATCCACCAAACATCTCTAGCTTATTCTCTGTCTAGGTGAAACTAAGAAATGAACGAACCACACGAAATTATTAATGTTCCTTCTGGTCTAAAACCATTTCTCAAGAGAGACACAAGTTTTCTACCAAATTGAACATTTTCCACTTCTACTTTCTTCCAAAGAATTTTATCGATCTGATACACTATCATCCATACCAGTAGAGAGTATAGAGGGTTTGCCCAAAATGAACATTTTTTGGCCAAAAAATCTCAACTACACTTCTATCCTTTCTTTTCTCTCTCTTTATCTCTCTGACGCAGCCAAAACCATTAGCACGTCATTTCATGTAATTGACACAAGCCTATCTAACAAGAGGAAAACCTTTGGTAATCACTGCCAATGGTTTTTTATGCATCGAAAGAGAAAAATTAGACTTTCTTCTTTTCTGATTCCCACTCCGTCAAATTTTTCTCATTGGGTAATTAAAGAGGTCGGAACTTCTTCTTACTCATACAATAGCAAAAGTCAGTCGCGGATCTCTTCTTCCTACCTCCAAACTAAGGACCAAGAAGTGCACAAGAACCTCTACAGAATTAATCCCTGCACTCACTACCACCAAGTCCATCGAAGTGATCGAACTAATGCTCAACACAATTCGGATAATAAGCACAAAGAGTAATTTAATACAAGTCTATAAATCAAATCAAATCCACTCTCTTTTAACATTACACGGCTATTACAATGATGAATCTACAACTTACTTTACACTTCGAGTACTCTATTTTGTTCCTTATCTTCATCGCTAGTTATCACAATGCTCATGCTCCACACATTACATAAAATATATATTCTTTAGATAGTTGGAATAAAGAATTCGGCTGGTACATAATACCAACTAACAACATGCTAACACTCTATATACGCACCATATAAAATAGTACGTATTATATACTTTCGATTCGATGTTCGTTGTTGGTGATTAGTGTCCAGAACTAATGGGCATTTCTCTTATCGAGCGAGCAGAAGGTAATTTTCGGGATAGAAAAATGAGCCAACAAGGCATTATTATTACACTCACCAATCTTTTGATGTCTTGTCTGAGTATCGTGTAACAAATCACAAGCACAAAACCTTTCCACAACGCTTCCTTCCTTACTCGTGATCCATTTAATTGACTGCAGTGATTATGTCTGATTAACTTTTTAAATATTTCACTCTATATACGAACCGACAATCGCACACCATTCCCCCAAACTGAATGCTATCTGGGTTTATGTATATCTGTGGATTACTATATACGGACCGGAAGTTCACACTTTTTCGCCAATTCACTCGATCATATCAAGTCATTAACAACTTCACAAACTCTCTAACAAGGTTTTGTCTATTAGTATGGAGGATCAATCCTGCCTTGTTGTGGTTAACTTTGAGACAGACACGATGAGATCAATAAAAGACAGAGGAGGATCTATAATAATGTGAATGCAAGTCTGAGACTTTTCAGAGGAGACTGGATGGAAAAATTACTTTCGATCCAAGACACACACCACACACACTCCTATTTAGGAAATGAAGATTTCTTGTCTGCAGTGACAACAACAATGAGCCGATTATTTAGTTATCAGCGGTCTATAATAACGTGTAGACGCAGACTGGCTCTCATTCCGTTTTATCCAGACCTAAACACACACAATTCGGATTAGTTACTTATTATTGAAGCGGCTCCACTCTACGTATATATATAATATGCTCTTCTTCAAGTACACACACATACAATTGAATAATACAAACACAACACGAGATTTGATATTTCCTTTTGGAAAGAGAATTGTCACCAAGAAGAGTAAGAGAAGTTGGCATAAGACAAACAGCCACAACTTTTCCTTAATGTGTCACAACAACAAGACCGCATTTACTTACTGCCACACTATTGAAAAACCAAAGGTCACCTTTTAATAGGCTCACTCTTGGGGATAAAATCAATAAAACAGAGTCTCTGGATACTTAAGATAGTGCACGTACACCCAGGACAATCATTCACAGTTAGATTTACAACAAGGATGGCGACAAAGTCGTAAAACTTTTCTAAACAACTCAAAACTCACAAGATAATATGGTCAAGCATATCTCTCTCTCGTTCGGTTCCTTCTAAAATCCTAGTCACAAGTTTCTACACACACACTGTAAAAGTTTCCTCCTGCCTGCAAAAGCAAATTGAAATTCTACAAGACAAAATCCTTTCGTGACACTTCACACCAGTCAAGATTTCCAGGGTGGTAAATCTCCTTCAGTCTTAAACTGCTCCACTGTCACTTGACACTCTATCGACTTCGCGATTTTGGACATCCAGTTATGTTGGCTTCCGAAGTTATTCCACAGAGTAGGCTGCGAAAGTTCTACTGCGAAATCTCAAGCAAATACTCTGAACACCGAAGATATGTTCAAAGAACCAATTCGAAGGATTTTGATTCTGCAGTGGTCACAATGTTTTTTAATGAAGCTTATTGGGTGAGAGTAGGAATGAAATTCGAAAATGTAAGAGAAGCACGAACATCGACGTCCTTCTCGAGAGACTGCCTGAGTAACACTGACGAGATCTTCGAGTTCCCCTCTGGTTTGGTGAGACTGCAGTTGGTGGTAGGTATTGCAGTAATAGTAGTCGAGTGTTCATCCTGTGTTAACCCTTGGCTCTCTCGAATCCTAAAGATCTTCGCTGCTTTACTTATGTAACAGCCATTCCTGCTCTTTAATTTATGACCAAGGGTCCCAGTCATTTCTTTCTTCGTAGTGTCCTTTGGCTTGTTGCATTTTAGTACAATAAAAAGTGTATCTTTATCAGGTTGTCCTCTGAAAGTCCAGGTGTTAAATCAAGTTAAAGTCAATCAGCTTTTGTTGCAGTAAGGCAAGCTCGGCGGAGTTCTTGGGGTCATTTAAGAAGTTGATTTCATTTAGGTATGAAAATCTAACTTTTTTTATTAGCCCGACCATGTGAATACAGTTCTATTTAATTCACTTAACTTGCTCTATAGTACGCTAAACGCTAAAACGCTAAACGCAAAAAACAATTTTGGAAAGCATTATACAGACAAGCCGCTGTAAATGTTTTAGAAAATTCAATTGAGTAGTTATCCTTAAATGCAAAAGGAATTGGAGCTTTTGGTTTTAAAATGACAGAAGTTAAAATGGATTTTCTGCACCACCTGCAAGTTGAAAGTTCAAGGTGAAGCAGTAAAGTGAAGTGGACCGCGTTGTTGGGCTTGGCAATAAACCATTGTCTCAATCTGTGGAGTTCAGTTAAGGAGTTCATTGCAAGCAGGCAATAAGTTTATTTCAGGAGTCTTTGCCTTCACGTAATACTGGAAATAAACTTTCTTACCTTGCTACACAGATGTATAGAATATGGCCACATCTCTGTTTTCGAAAAACGGGGTATTTTATTCGAAACCTCTAGGAAAAGTCCAGAAGAATATCGAGGCTACATTAAAGAGCATCCAATTACACTGCTGAATTACCAAAGACAACGGTTTCGCCTTCCCTGTCTCACATTACTGGACTTTTTCCGAGAACTGCTAGCCATGTACACTAGAGCCGAAAAGTTCATACAGGTTAATCAAATTGTGGACAATTGGAAGGAAAGATACGCATTACCTGTACTATACAGATATATGGCACACCTTTATTGTTATTTCTTATCCCTAGAAATTTGACTCTATCTCTTCTTCTATCTGCTATTTCTTCACTTTCCAATTGCTTTCCATTTCTTTCACGGACTTTCTCCCTGCAGACAAGGTTTCCGGGATGTAGATCTAAGCGTTGCGTTCGTTTCCGGACTTGTATTGCACTTATATCATCTTCATCGCAGTTTTACACTTTTAAAACAGAATTCTTTTTCCAGTTAAGAGTGAAATATTTTGCTATTGCATTGTAATGTTTGATCTGGAGGAAATTCTGGAAATATTTTCAAGAGTTTTACCTCGTGCCAAAAGCCCCACCATTCTGTGAAAAGATGGTGTGGTGGTGTAGCAGAAATGCTGCGGGATGTACGTGCGTATTTATATAGTTTGGGGAGAAATAAAATAGAAGTATTTTGAAAGTATTTTCGAAACTTTTAACATGCTATAAGATACAGCTACTAAGTGTCTTGGCAAAGAAAAAGAAGAGTGATCCAAAACTCATAATCGGAAAAAGGAGAAAGTTGAGTTTCCAGTTTTTGTATTTTTCGTTGCGTCGGATCGTTTTGACGAAACGGGAGTAAAAGTGCGTATAAATGAAAAAAGCCGGTTGGGTCGTTTCTTTAGTTCGTGAAGATTAGAGGAAAGACATTTTCCCTTCTGACTGGTCTTGACGATGTTCTCATAGGAGGATGAAAAAAGTTTAGCTGGAAGACAAGAGTGTAAAAGAAGAAGAGTCGCCTTTCGTAATGCGAATCAATTGAGGAATAAAATATTTTCCTGGAAAAAACTTGAAGAAGGAGGGTTGTTGGATGTGATCTTCGTGGAAAGATTCTTTTTCTTCTTTGGCTGCCAGTGTCACATAGACGTTATCTTGTCGTGAAAGAAGAGAAAAAATCACCCAGCTGCATTTATCTATAGTACTGAAGAAATTGTCAAAATATCGGATTTGGCGATTCATTCTGCAGAAGGAATTCTACCGGAATGAAATGAGATTGGATTCGAATTGAATCGAGCAGAGAGAGAGGATGGATGAGATGGATTTAATATTTGGTTCAGCCGACCCAAAAACAGCTCAAGAATCGTCAAAATATCATACAGACCTTTCTATACATACACTTTCAAACTGGATCTCATATTCAATTCATGAAAGTCACTTTGTATTCCTAACAATATGGAAGAATGAGAATCGGCAGTGAGCCTAAAATCTTCCTGCTAATCCTAATAATATTTACCAGTGTAATTGAATTCTGAGACTCCCAATCATTCTCGAAGTCTAGAAGACTCGACACAAATCTTGATTAGAATTAGCAAGATGTGCGATGCACACATTTATTAAACTCGGATTAAATAGTAGTCATATGTGAACCCGAACTCTTTTTCGCAATGCACTTCCAGTACACTACTGTATTGATGATCACCAGAAAGAGCAAAGAAGATCTTGAAATAAATCGCCGTGTCACCTCTACTTGAGCTTAATCTCCAGGAAAAATCGCAAGCTGCTGTTGAAGCTACTTTGCTCTCTTTTAGCTAGTGAATGCGCTACATATTTTCCACTCGTTGCGCTCTGCACCTTATGCGACACCATAAAAAAGAACGTCTCCAACAAAATCTCTTTCCTCATAAGGCCATTTCTCTCATGGGAGAGAAAACAACCGATTTGTGATAAATGGGATACTGCCAGGTAAGGATTAAAAACTTCCCAGGAGGATCTTCACTTATCTGAGTTCTCTGCTGTTGTTCCTTCATCTTGTTCGTTCCCGACGACACTTGCGGTGCAATGCCTCCGATCCTATCTTCGTCTTATTTCTTCTCACAGCTCAGCTTTGTTTTCCGATAAACACAAATAACATATAAGAAGCTTTTGAGACAAATTCCAACAGAAAATAGCCATCAACATAAGACTCACTAAATCTCTGCTTGAAATTTCTTAAACATTTTCACAATTACACTAAAAGACCCGAGAAGACTTTATATCTCTTTTAAAGCAATAAGTCTTTTCCAGCAAAATTTTATCAACCAGATGAACGCAGTGTGTGCATGTGTACATTCTTCCTGAAAGGGAATTTGAAAAGTCTCATGTCTCAAAATGCTTGTGGTATGCGTGCTTAAGCTTTGGCAGTACATACGCTGGCAGTCTTAATATATTATTATGATATTCCCACACAAGAAATAAAATAGTTTTTCACGCTTTTATGGACAGCCAGTGTGTGTAATGCAAAAGCATTCTTATTGTGAAGTTGGTAACATCTTCGTAGTGAGCGTTTATGCTCACTCGCACTCACAAATACTTCAAAACACTCCCACAAATTAAAGATATGTTATCATCATTCCGTGTGGAAATTAATGCCTAAATCTCTCGTCTCAGGTCAAAGGGTTGAGGTGAGAGACAAAGAGAAATAACCCAACATTTGGTGTTGGATTCTCATCTTTAAAACACAATGGTGTCTTCCGAGAATTTTTTATTCTCTCCAATGGTTTTGAGTAGATTTTTAAACGCACTACAAATAACAGGCTGTGGGGTACACATACAGCATTTATGTTTGAAGATGAGTAGTTTAGTGTTGGGAGCTTTTCATCCTAGGGAAGCACACACATAGCTACACACGATGATATGTTAAAACCTTCTCTATAAGCAAAGTAGGTTGTTGTGTGAAGAAATCTTTAGAAAAGTCAGTTCTTCAAACATTCTCTATTTGTGTTTACTCTGAGTCTTAAAAGCTTTAAAATTCCGTTAGAAGAACAGAGAGAGAGAGAGAGAGCCAAAGGAGAGTGGGACAATGATGATGATGATGTTCTTGTGTCCAAGCGTTGCATAAGGACATAAAAGAACATGCTTTTCGAACAACTACGATGATTTGTTATTGACTTCCCCTCAAAATTCTTTTCTTAAAGTGCTATACATAATAATAATAATGCGCACTCTCCTATTTCATTTCTACCCTATTACATGTGACCTAATCTGTGCACCCTTCTCTGCCTTCATTAACAAGATCATCTCCATCTGTTTCGGAATAAGTCGATATAGTATAAAGACGATTTTAAGAAATCTCTCAAAAACTAGGCTGCCACTTTTTATGTTGATCTTCAAGTCGATCAAGATTGTTTATTTTCCCAGTTTGGAATGGACAAGATTTTAATGCACTTTTACTCGGGGGGTGATTTACTTTGGGACAGATGTCACGGCTGAGTGAGAGAAGGGGACGACGACTGGCTATATGTACAGAAGAGGCACTCTGTATTATATTCACAACATTTGAAGTATGTATGCAACACAGTCTCATTTACTTCCATTGATTTTTCCAGTAGGTCTGTAGGTTCGAAGCCTTGTCCTTTCAAAGGGATAATCCATGTGCCTCTCATAAAAACTGAGTCTCTCTCTCTCCAAATATATATTATGCTTCCCTTATTTCATTGTAAACTTCTTTTGCTACTCATACTTCAATGATAATAAATAGGGACTGCTGTTGTTAAAAGCCAAACTTTGGCCCAAGTCTTGCCATGTGTGACCGTAGTGAGGAGAAAGAGCCTTTCAAGCCCTTCGTCGTCGTCGTCGTCGTTTCAAATCAGGCCAAAAACATATCGTAAAAGTCCGTCCTCAACTATAGCTTCTCAATATTACACAGATAACCTTATGGATTATGGTTATGACTTTAGATATCGATTTCGCTTGTACTAATCCGCGTCGTTTTATTATCACTAGATCATCCTACTTGCTTTAGTCTAGGTCTTTGAGGCAGATGAACAGGAGACTGCAATGCGCTACATGGATTGTCCTCTGTGGACTCTCTGGACGTTTCATTGTAAAAAAAGGGTCTTATTTCCACATATTTGAGCCCACGTTTTGTTGTTTGCTTCTGACTTGTCGTCCGTGGCAGTCGAAGAAAGCTTTAAGTTCTCTCTAAGGGCTAAGGGTATATACTAAAAACACACAACGCAGCATTACTGCCTCGCGGAAACAAAACACATAATGACAGTACGAGCCTTCTGGATAAAAAAAGTTTTGTCAGCCTCATAAATTCCTGGTACTTTCTCAAAGAGAGAAAAGAATATTATGATGCATTATTGCATTGTGTTCATCAGGGGTTTATTTTTTATTTCATTTGTTGTTATCACACATATACGTACAAGGATTTTATTGATGTAAAAGTGCACGCAAAAAGAGTACAAAACATAAAATGCACGTTCAACAAGGTCTTTTAAAGTTGCAGACATAAGTCAAGTTCACTTAGAATGGCTCAGAGGCGTTTATTAATCAGATATGGATGAATAATAGGATCCCCATTGATGATGCATTATTATTACGTAACATCAACTTCCAACGAGATTAATGTTCCATCCTATGCATTCTCCATTCTCTCTGGTTTGGAAAATGCTACGCTTTTACTTCGAAGTTCTCATCAAAGCAGGTATCGAAAGTATATTGAAGACACACAATATATACTTCTATGAAATATACAGCATCCTTTAAAGTTCAAAGCAATATGCATGGTCATCTACTTACCTTTTACACATAATATTCATCTACAGATTTTTTACCCAAGTAATATCAAAGTCTTTATTCCATAAAGAATCAGTTTGATCCCGCATGCAACGCGTTTAAACAACTTTGAAAGGAAAATGCAAGCGTTTCATTTCATTCCTTGTGTGTGCGTACGATAATTAAGACAAAAAATATTATTATGGACGGATAAACTAAACCTCTACATGATGACGGCCCTTTTAAGGATAACTCGATAAGGTATCACCATTATTACTATTACACACTTTTTTATCCAAATTCAGTTTTCTTTCCTTTTGACTTGAGGTGATATTGAAGACTCAGGATGCTAAGACAAAACATACATATCTTTGCAAAAGGTTTTGTCTTATCCAAAACTTAAAGCATATTTCACGTGACACTTTAATAGAAATCTTTATTCAGAAAACAGCAATTGAAATATCATTTTTCGTCTTGTAAGACACAGAATACCACATTCTTATTTTCTCCGCCCCCACTACACAACCAAATGAAAGGTATTGACTCCTTCTGTCATATTAAGTCAGACGCACCTACATAATATGTGTGTATTTATCTGAAGTTCTTCGGATTCATTAATCTTCCTGGCATTATTGGCCTCTTTTTCTCAATTGCTTGTGGTGATACGGTTTCTTAGCTTTGAGTTGTCTTTCAAGTTCATCCTAATGATGCTGACTCTGAAAAGTTTTATTTGATTGGTTTATGAGGTTATTCCACGCACATGGAACAAAACACGCACCATGAAACTCTTGGGGAAGTCGCTTAGTATTCATATCAGACGGATAATTAGCCTCTGGACCATTTGCATATTGACTTCTTGGCTGCTGGAAAAGACCACCGTCAACGGTTGGACCTCTTTACGTGACGAGGTCCTTTGCATTATCCACGGTAAAGTCGCGCGTCGTCGCCTATAATCTTAAATAGTGTATATGTTCTTGATATGCCTCGCGTTCGACACTCAATATCCATAATTTATTGTCTTCCTCCGTTCTTTTCTGCTGACTCTTCTGGTTCTTATATATTCTTCCTCCATCATTCCTCATACACCTTCTTCTTCTTCTTCACAACCCAGTCATCATTTGAATAACCCTTGGGGTTATTACGATGACTCGTAAATAGTCGCTCACAAGGAAGAAAATAATGCACCCTGAGCACTTTTAGTCAAAAAGTCATCATAATTTTTGCCAAAGATGGGGGAGACCATTTCTTGGGTGGCATTATTAAAATCTTCATAAGCACGGAGACTTCTTGACACTCCCTTTTCTCTTTAATATACATTTCAAAGTTCAGAAGATTCATGGAATTCATACACACACTCTTCTGCTGCTGGTTTACGTTATGGTCTATGGCTGAAAGGACATGTCGTTTCTCTGCATCTCTCTACTGTCTCCAGGTTTTATTGCTTCTAACTATAAGTTCGACTACTAGTAAATCAAGAAACTATGTCCCATCACTGCAGTCTTCACATGATGGCGATTCATTTTTACGGCTCTTTTTTGCACAAGGGTTAACGTATTGGGTGAGTTATGAATGGAAATTATTCTCAGGTTTTGTCACCAAGACGTGATGCTGCCTGTGCAATAAAAATAATTGACACAAACAACGTTCGTGTAGGAGTTTTATTGATATGTGAAACGGTTGGTTGGCACTCGTGTGGTTGATGATGGTGTGAAATTCATGACTTTTGTTTAGCCATGAAGTGTCAAGAGTTTGTGTGCAATTTTGGGCAAAGACTTGATGGGTAATTAGGATTATTTGTAACCGAGATAAATCATCTTTCCAGACAGTTTTAGCGTCTCTCTGTAAGTTCAGTGAGATGAGGAACACACCATCGTGTTCGCATGAAGTATTGGATGTCGGCATCGCAAAAAGCCAGATGGAAATGAGTACCTGTCTTAAAGACCCATTTGTCAACTTTTTCTCTTATTGAGACTAATTGAAATTACTTCGCTGTACTCTCTGGCCTTTTCATATGTTTTAAGCATTTTGGGAATTATCTACCTAGGAAGTAATTTAGAAACACTTGTTTATCCTACCTACCTATTTTGCATCTCACACATTTACAATATAATACTTTGATAATTTTCTGAAGAATGTTTTGTTGATTATTTACAAAGGTGTCCTTTTACTGACGACAACCAGTCGAGAACATGTTTCCGTCATCATCAATATAATTCCTTTGCATGTGCATGAGTTGTGACTTGAGAAACTGATTTTTGGACACTTGCATCGTATCCTTCAGTCGGACGATTGAAGAGGAGTCTCATGACACAAATGCAGATGTGAGTTGGTTGAAAACACAAATGCAACTTAACGGACAGTAAAGTTGTAGTGAGAGCGATGACATAACTTTAACAGCTTCTCTCAAAGTTTTAAGTGCATTGTAAATTGAACCATAAGACCGAGACATGCCGATACTTTCAGGGTTCACAAAGTAAAACCAAAAGTTATTTTGTTTCAGTCTCGCTCTCAGTTTGACTTTAAACTTGCATTTTACAACTTTTTCAAGAAGTTTCAGTGTCTCCACTCCACCAAAGTTAGAGTCCCAGCTGTCCCTGCTTGTCCTTTTACAAGACTACCCAACTTGACCGAAAATCTTGTCACGTTCAACAACAGAAATAGTTCGTCATGTGAAGAAGTATATATTTCATCTAACATATCTCTATATATATATACATTCCTTTGCAGTCGTTCCTCCATCCATCTTTCATGTATTCTGTCCTCTGCTTACAAAACACTATTTGTTCTCTCCTCCCACTTCCTTGTCTTTTAACTTGGGTTTGCGAAAATGACCAATTTTGACTAATTGACGGAGCTATAAGGTAAAACTAATTACACCCTATGCCTTTGGATCATTTACGTCGCCTCCTGTCCTCCTACGTCCAAACAGAAGAGTGATTAGTCGTCTTTGGTAATGCAACAGAATTCCACCTCCAAAACCTTTTTCTGCCTCTTTCTAAATTACCCGAACATTCTACTGGAAATTGCTGGCTTCGGATAAATTTCATATGCATAAATTAAGAAGAGCATTCAAGCAGTACATTTATAGAAAGCTGTGATGCAGATTTAAATGTTTTGGGGTTCGTCAGTCAACTTCCTGTGTGTACTCTCTAGAAAGAAGATACAGCAAACAATTGCGTGAAAATTGCTTCAGCAGTTTATCTTATGTGCAGGTTGATGATACACGAAGAATATGAGTTTGTACTAGAGGGAATTTAGTGAGTACGAGGCTAATGAGGTTTTGTCAGAGATGTGTCACAGACAACATATCAAGTACACACAAAATAACTACTTTCCCTTGGACAAGATAAGACCCTTTGAATGAATCTCATCAAATAAAAATCTCGAGTCGTTTGTACTACTTAAATAGAAAATGTTACTGAGACCTGGTGAGTATAAAAGACGAAGCTCTCTTTAGTTAGAGTAGTGACAGTCAATCCGTCCCAGGCTTTTCTATCCCCAACGCTTCTTATTGACTGCAAGATTTGACAAGTGACTTCAATATTGGCTCGAGACTTGAGACAAGTTTGATTTATTCCGTCATCTTCAGAGGAAATAGGTTTCGTCTTCAAAAGAAACAGAGTACAAAAAGACAAGACACATACATACATGAAAGAAGAGCAAAAGACATTCAGCAGTGCGCACATCGTCTGAGGAGAAAAAGTTGGAGGTTCTTCATGTTTAAAAAATTCCATGAAGGAGCAAATGGATCCAGGTAATGTGTCTTTACATCGAAGGCATGAAAAAGAAGACCCTTTTCCTTTTGCCACACGAAGCCATTTTTCTCCTTGAATGAATGAATGGATTCTTCATATTTCGTTCATATTACTCCATATGCATGAGACAGGAGATGTTAAGCGAAGCAAAAAGTCTTTTCTTCTGATATCTTCCACCATTTCTTGTGCGCAAACCACGACAAATCCATTAATAACGAAATGACACAAATATCCCTTTCTCATTTCCAACTGAACCCTTTTCCTTTGAACTCCCAGCGTGTAAATAGCTTCGAGCGACTCGCTAACCCTAATATTGTGACGTATCGACTGTCTTTAGCACCTCATAAAAAGACCGAATTGATAGGAACTCAAGAATGAAATCATTATGCAAATGTCTCGTACAGAATAAATATTATTGGAGCATCTGAGGCCAAAAACCTCAAAGGAGGAAATAAGGAAGAGGGATATATCTAGAGATGAGAGATTCTTCATTTGAAATGATAATCTAGATAGATAGCGGAGTGTGGGACTTTGTTTAAGTTAAGATTAAGAAGTCGACCCAAACCATAATAGATTGTGTACAGGATCCACGTGTCAACGTCACCACAACGGACCATCTTTCCTATTTCTTATACAAGAAAGGAAGAACAAGACGAAGACACAGAAAAGGACCGACAACAGACTCAGAATAAATAAATCTTCTCAGCTTAAATCTGATTATCATGTCTGTCTTGGACTTATGTTGTGTATTGCATTACACACCATCTAAACTTTCACTATGAGATTTATTTTCTTTCGAACAAATCTCACATTCCATTAATAGGCATTGCTTCCAGTCAACGCGTGTGGCTGAGATGTGTTTAGAGAAAGAATCAAGACCTAAATAAGTGGGAGAGAGACTTTCACGAGAGACTAACATCATCTCCAAACTTTGTCCTCTCCTTCTTCGAATTGGAGCGTGTGCTCAACAGAATATACGATATCCACACTCAGACTTTTAAACATTTAAAAGTCTTGCAGTTTGTACAAAGGAAGAGGAAGTTCTTTCAAAGGAGAACCGAAGGAGAATCTTGCAAACACAATTCCATGTCGTATCCGGTGGCCAAATAAAAGTGAAGCACACTCCGAACTCCGATCCTTAAAGGTCTTTAAGGGTCCAACTAATTTTTATAGTTGCATTTCATCACGTAGCTTAACTTTTTTCACAAATAAACAAAGATGCCTCACACAAAAGAAGCATATGCATAAACACATCGCGTGGAGAGACCTCATGTCGAGTGTCCATCTGGAAGAATTGAGATGTTGTTCTGTTTCAATGTGTATTTGGCGTATTATGTGTATGTATTACTATGTATTATGAGCATGTCTGTGTCGCCTATATAGATAATATGGTCCTCTCACTTCCTGTACAAAGAGAAGTGTTCATCTTCCGGATTGAAATCCAGAGTAATCTTTCACTCAGTTCCGTATGACTGAACATTACGAAGTGTGGACTACTTTGATCTGAAATCTGAGACGGTCTGGTGATTCTGTCGGATTGCGCTAATCCTTTCTCGCGTCCACTACGCTATACACGAGTACAGCTCTAGGGGGCTTAAAAGTTACGGGAAGTGGATTGACCCACACAACATTAAGTCCTTTTGACACCTTCTCGAGAACTCAAATGCTTTTAGCACTACAATTCATCTCTTTTAGAGCACCCAGCAACTTATTACTTCGTCATGCACACATACACATATCTTCCTCCGGGCTGGACTATTCACTCTGCGGTATGAATTCGATTATCATATCACTCTCACGAGATTGACAACCCTTTCGGTCAAATCTAATCTGAGATTTCAATCGGGATGATCTGTCTGTAGAATCAAGTGTGAAGCTGCGAAATGGCTGAGTCTGTAGATCTCTCTCGTGCGTCCATCAGCAGCAGCAGCTCTTACGAATAAAGGCTTGATAAAGTTGATTGTTGCTGCAGTGAAAGCCTTTTGGTGTGGAGATTTCTCCCACTTCAAACTTCAATCTCTCGTCATTAAGAAGAGGACGATGATGTACCAAAAATTAACTGGTCCTCTCTCGAGTAATTGCTCTCATTTAATTGGGCACAAGATGCGATGAAATGATGGCGTGTAATGCAATGAGCCGTGTCTCTCAAGTTTAGAGTAGTAGTAGCTGCGAGCTCTTCATAGCAAAAAGCCATCTCGTTCGATGGCACAACTTTGGCCATTACATACTTAATTATATCCTCTAATTAAGACCCGGTTGTTGTTGTACTCGAGCACATGAAGATATAACCGAACAAAAGATGTTTTGTTCAAGTCACACAGGCTTATCAAACCTACAGAATCTTTATGGAATGGCTAATTGCACATTTAAAAAATGGTGTCTTGAGGCTGGAGTAGTCGGCTTGGTAAAGGACCATTATCCAATTTATTACGAAGTAACTGACTCACTGACTGCAAATGTGTTCTTCTTTCAGTTGTTGTAATACGTAATAGGTAGTGAAATGATAAAATCCTATAAAAACTGAAATGAATGAGCAGCCACAGAAGATTCCTTTTAAGATATCAAAAAATCATTTTTACCTTCCACAACGCGTGTGTGTATGCGTTGGATACATTGCCAGTGCATAAAAAATACATGAGAGATAAGTGAACATATTAGGAAATAAATTATTCCTCGTACAATTAGTAGAAGGAGGAATGCAGCAAGCATTACGCACCTAGTTATGCGGCATAAGTTATGGGAGTTTTAATCTTAATTCTTGACTCATCCGTTCTGCCCACAGGTCAGGCTGATTTGGAACTCGGAGAAATTAAATCACACAAAAATATGCGTCTTTTCATATGAAGAGTAGGCACTAAACGCATAATATTAATACACGCTTAACAAGTATTTCTCTTATTAATCCCCTTTGCACTAAACATGGGAAATTACGATAAAGACACCACAGAAATTGCCTCTTCGAGACAGTGACATAACATCTGATAACTGTTAACAAGTGAACACGGACGACAATCACATAAAGAACTTTAAACTGTTTAAAACACGCCTTATCAAACCTTCTTTAACCTCCCTCTGCCATTATATATTATTTCTATTACCATGTACCAATTTACCTGAGTACATTCATCTTGATGAATTTCACGATACATTCCCGTAAATGTACATTAATAAGAAACATCTCCATTATAAATTCTTTTAAATGAACTCTACACACACCTAGCTAATAAAGCTAACCAACCATATATTCCACAATAAAATATGAATTCTGAGTCTTGAGTCATGTAAATGAGACGTAATCTAATACCAATTAGGCACCTCACCATGAAAGGTACAAATTGCTTTCCAAGATCAAAAGTCCTCCTCTCTCCCGTATCCGTCGTACATACAAATTGAAACACATTACTAATACATAATAATATTATAATTTTTCACTTGTGACAACTGCGGACACGCTTTCCACTGAAATCGATCCACGTTTTTCTCCTCCATGACATTATTATCTTGACACGGCATGAAAGATGCTCCTAAAATGGTCAGAATCTTTTATACCTTGAGGTCATCTCAAATATATTAAATGTCTTTATCCATCTCCATCCATATACTTCAGAATCTCTCGTTCATCACACTGTTCAGCGTGTCCATGCAGCAGGACACTTTTCTCCTAAAGACCTAAATGCTTTTCATACAGATCGTGTGTCAAGTCATTACGAAGTAGTGCCAAGTACAGCATAACTCATTGCAGGACCTTCTCTAGCTTCATAGCTTCTGTGACCAAGGTCTCGCGTGGAGCGTCGCAGTGACCGTCCACCCAGTTTCCTCCATAAGGAGAGGTGGAAGTTATCTTTGGTTTATTGTGAGGGGCAAGCGCGAACGCTGAACCCCATGGAAAAAATTACGCGCCCGAGTTATTCACATTTGGAATAATCGCAGGAGTCAACCACACCGAAGTGCAATGGTGAG
>Ga0194135_10000180_pt1 | contig 36867 bp, 31 predicted proteins | sample LitLau_LLRF_2013_FD_134024 | JGI IMG/M metagenome (GOLD analysis project Ga0194135, IMG submission 134024) | Freshwater sediment microbial communities in response to fracking from North America - Little Laurel Run_MetaG_LLRF_2013 (version 2) | ecosystem: Environmental > Aquatic > Freshwater >... | reverse complement strand
CTTTCCCCATAAGTCATAAAAGTAGCAACCACCGAACAAAGACAAAGACACCCTGATAGGCGAGGGTGGGCGATGGAGTCATAGAGCGAGGCGGCAGTCTCAATTGTTGGCGGTGGCGGGGCGTGATGCCCGAGAGACTCTTCTTTCAATTCATTCCCTCGCCAGTTCTCGCTCCCTTCACTTGCAGTTCCGCGACCTCCTCCACTTCATCGCTCTCCCTCCACCCACAAAGGTCAAAGGGACCCCTCTTACTAACACCAAGTGACAGACTGGACCCTGTTCCGTCCACAAGCCTCAAGTAAGTACCCCATCCACCTCAATTTGGGGAGTTTGGGAGGTCACAAAAGGTAACTTCTCAATCCAGTGTGAGGGTTCGTGTTACAGTTGCTGCTGCTGGTGCAGTTATTGTATATATACGTGTGTGTGGTGTGTGTGGCTGTTACCCTAATCAACGATCTCTTCTCTCCTTGTTGTTGACGTCTCCACCGACCCGCTCCACTTAAAACGCAACTGCCCTCGTAACACGAACTTGGAGCAACTTCCTCCTTTGTTGATTGAGCCTGGAAAAGTCCTCAAAGTGATCGAAATTGTTGTTGTACAAGATCTCTCTTACAAACAAAGTTACTGGGCTGTTTGAGTTCAAGCGAGAGTGCTACTAGTCGTGCCTTTGAAGTTGCACAGAGAGCAGAATTTCAATGGTGCATTTTTGTGTTGCAGGGTAGTGACCTAATTTACAAGTGGAATCACTGGAATGCGCATTTTAAGGTGAACAGTGAAGAAGAGTAGAGTCAAGAGAGGTTTACTTCTTATTATTCAGAAGTTTGAATAATTTTGTGGTTTGGCAGTTTCTCATATGTATGGAAGTATCTACTCAATTTTTGACTGGTGCAGTGAGGGTGATATCTAAAGCCAACAGGATATATTATTCTATTGTGGTTCGAGTGGTTCGAGTGGTGGTAAGGTCTGCTGGATACGATAGCTAGTGAGGGATAAAAAAGCTTCAAGATGCCGATGCTGAAGAAAAAACAGTTTGAACCGGTTGAGCCTCCAGAGGGATTGAAAGATGATGACGAAGTTTTCTACTGTAAACAAACTAATGAGATATTCAAAGATTACGAGTAAGATTTTGGATTTTTATAATATTGATTTTGATAGTGAATTTTAGGTGGGTTGGTTATGTGTTGTAATTTTTTAATATCTTTTTTATGCAGTGATTTCTTCGCAAGAGTTATCCTATGCAATTCTCTGGTCTGGCAGTGTTCTTTGACGGGAAAGGCCAATCTTACATTCCAGGAAGCTTTAGATAGCGAATTAGCTGCGAGAAAGCAAATAAAAGGATTTCCCAAAGGGGTATGGTTATTGTTTCAGTTTTGTAATGTTGCACTCAATTTTTTCATAGGCTTGTGACTTAAGATATGTTCTCTCATTACGTTGAGCCTGAATTGACCGATAAATTATGTTTACCTACTTTCTAGCTGAAACAAGCTCTTCTGTTTCTCACAACTGTTACGGCTCGAGCAAAAGCTGGTGATGTTGTCGACGACATTGTTTGCTACGCAAGGGATCGCTATTTTAAGGGGGAACAAATCATGGCTGTCTTCGGGAATCTGTGGTATGTTATTTGCTTCAGTTTGTTTTATTAGTCACGATCTATTTCACTATTTCTATGATGCATTCTGTGATTTGAAAACTCATGATATTTAATAATTCACATTCGTCACTACCTCTGAGATTATACAGTTACTATTTAATTCGATCTATTCTTCCCGTAATATTCTTATATCAAACCAATTTGATTATTGTGTTTTAGGTGTAAAGGTCGTGTTGTAAATGTGATTGAGCCGACGGTTGAGGAACAGGAGCAGTACAGGAAAGATCAGATAGAAAAGGGGGAAGCAGAGAAAAATGACTACTTAAAGTAATTATTCATGCTACCTGTGTCTTTTAGTAATTTTAAACCGTCAATAATAATATTGCCAATTATTTAGGGATGATACATGGGGCCCAGCTCCAGATTTATTCAAGTATGAGGTGGAAGATTTGGAACCCGATGATCCTACAAAAGTGGAAACGAAAATTTTAGACGCTATTGATTGTAAAAGAGAGAAGGCCAGCTTTAGCAAAGACAAGTGTAAATACCTCTTGAAAATGGTAACTGAATTTGACCCTGTCCAGCGGAAAGTTGTGATAATGGTACTACCGAATAAGCACAAGAAGCGGCACGAATTTCATTTTGTTCGTTTATTTAATCTGTTTAATCTCCTTTATAGCCTGACATCTATAAGTGCTACGAAATGGATAAAATGAAGTTCTCCGATATTTTTGTTGGAAAACCCCCAATATTCGAAGAAACATTGGCTCCTGCAAAAACTCCAAAAGCCAACACTTCAGTTGTGAAAACCCCCAAGGAAAGCGCTCAGAAACCGGAGAAAATTAAAAAGGAAGCAAGTGCTTCAAAGTCTAAAAAATCTGATACTAGTATAACATCTTCCGGTGGAAAGAAATCAAATACTCCAGCGTCAGCTTCTGCAAAAAAGAGCAAAGCTAAAAAGTAATGACTAATTTTATAATTTGTGATGTAAGTTAGCACAACTAATCGTTTTTTATTATTTAGGGAGACACCAGTGAAGCAATTATCTCCAGAAGAAATCAAAATAATGGAACTAGAAATGAAGAGAAAAGAAAGAGAGAAGGTCAAGGAACAAAAGAAGATGATTGCAGATTTCAAGAAAATATGGTTTAAGCCGAAGGAGGATCTTGAGGTCGAAGATTTGAAGGTACTAGATTAGTTTTGACTTTTCTTTTATATTTGTTTTCTATGATGTATACAGAATCTTATTCCTTGATCATAAATGATAGAACTTTTCTAGTTCGTCACTACCTCTGAGATTTTTTTAACCATCGCGTTCTTAATACGCTCTAACAATTTTACTAGGAAGTATTTTTTTAAAATTTGACTTAGGATCTTCCAACGCCTGATCCGATCTCATTCAAAATCCCAAATCATTTGTTTGGAGAATTCGTAATGGTTTTGGAGTTTTTGTCGTCTTATTCTGCCTTAGCCAAAGTTCGAGATCACTTTCCCGGAACTGGTATGACTTTTGATATTTTGGAGCGGGCGTTAATAAAAAATGAAGTTGGAGGCCCACTGAGTGATATTATCCAGCTTCTACTGAAAACGATATTCAGACTACAGGAAGGTGAAAATCAAGTAATGTCGAAGGATGAAGCAGCTACAGCAGCAGCAGCAGCTGCAGGTGAGTCACCAAAAGCCCTAATTGAGTAATTTTTGTGTACAAGTTGCCTCAGCCTCTTTCACAAATGATGAAACTTATTTATCATTGATATTCCATGATTTATAAATCAGTTGATAAGCCTGAACAACTGTAAACGCTGCAAATCTGTTATCATTTTGTAACCTAAATAGGTCAGTAATGCTGTTTAATATTTTCAGAACTGGATGTTATCGATGCTGGAGACGATGTTAGCGTCCGAGAGGCAATTCAACAAGCAACAGCAATGGCAACATGGTCTTACATGCACCAGAATACTCCTCTACATAAGTTAGTAGTTGATTATAGCAGTGTAACGGAGGTGTTGAGACTTCATCTTCTTTCGTCAGGGGCCAAACAGAGTAGAAGTTCTGTCACTAGCAATGATGACCCTGGGCTACAGTTGAGGATGGAGGAGCCTCAAATTCTTAAAACATTAAGCACAGGAACAATCTTTGATTTGAATGTTTCCGAACGGCTGAAGCTAATTCTTTGCTTAGTTCATCAAATCTTGTCGTACTCTGCTGTTAAGGATATGATGGATGAATCGTTAGAAGAATTCAGGCAAGCAAAAATTACGTACAAACAGCTTCAAGCTGCAGAAAAGAAGCAAGAAGCTGAGGATCAACTATGGAGGCAACGACTCAAAGCTGACAAGCAAATTCCTGACTTGAAAGCCTTAAAAGCTGAGGCAGAGACAATAGTAAACGGTGAAGAACCACCTAGTAATAAACCTGCTAAAGGTACTGCTAAAAGCAAGGAGCCTGTTGATTCCGATAAACCTCTTATGACCGATGAACAGATCGAAGCTGCACTTACTAAAAGAGATAAAGAAACTGCCAAGAGAAAACAGGAATATTTATGGAAAGAGGCAGAGCTTCAAGACACTATCAACAAACACGAAAGGAAACTTGGTATCCACCCCCTTGGACGAGATCGAGCGTATCGGAGGTATTGGTGGTTCTCGTCTATCCCAGGTCTGTTTGTTGAATACGATGACCAGTTTTTGGGAAGGTGTCTACCTAATCCAACGCCGTACGTGGCTGAAGTTAACCTGGATGACCTTAATTTTGTAAAAGCTAACATGAAAAAGGTGGAATTTTGTTTCAAGCATTAATTTAAGATTAAAATGTTGCTAATGCTAAATGTCACATTATTTGTCTGTTAGCTTCAGCATGGAGATCGTGAAGGCAGTGATAAAGAAAATTCTACTGTAGGCACACCTAAAAAGCCTCCTAAAAAGAAAATGTCTGTTTCTTCAGCTGTGAAGCTAGAAACTCCCACGATCCGTCCTAAAATATTTGGACTGTGCACAGGAGATACAGAGTCTTGTCCAGTACACTCTGTAGACTTACAAAGACCAAAATGGTCATTTTTCTGGGATGCAGATCAAATAGACGCTCTTGTAAATGGTCTGAGCAACCGCGGTATTCGAGAAAAGGAGTTACAGCAGTGTCTTGTAGAGGATAAAGAGAACATAAAGAACTTCGTGAAAAAATGTCCAGCCCAAAAACTGAATACTGAACAGCAGTATGAACAGTTGAATACAAGTGAACGCCGAACCCAGCGTACTGGAGGAACTAGCTCAAATAAAAATCAGAGCGATCCTAATTTAGGATTTGCCCCGGGTACACCGATTGACCTGATATTGGAACTGCAGTTACGAGATCTGATTCTTGAAACAGAAGAAAAAATATTTTTAGGAGGATTAGGATCTTTAAAAGTATATAAGAATAATAATAGTTTAAACCCCATTCGAAATAGACATGAAATAAGCAATGGAAATTAACGACAAGATTCAATTTTATACAGGTCGATGACAGAGCTGACTGGAGAACAGCTATTGAGAATAGGGGATATACCCCTGGAGTTACGGAACTGTCGTGGGGTGGTAGTAAAACGATGAAAATGAAGCTTAAGCCCTCTGCAGAAAGTAATATACTTTTTGTATATCAGTCTTCAAATACTATGTCGTTTCTTAATCACTGCTATCCTTGTGTTCACTAAAGGAGATGTCAAAACTGATGACAAGGATTCTTCTGTCACCACAAATGGAATCACAAGCGACAATTATTCCACCGCAAAGCCTGTTGTGAAAGATATAGCCTGTGTTTTGTTGCAACTGCAACAAAGTGTAGAACAAAAATTTTTAAACAGACCTTTAGTAGGTAAGTCAATGTTTGAACTGGCATTCAATACAAAATCCAATTTAACCTTAGTTTACTTTATTTTTTACTTATTGGAATGTAATTTTGGCAGAAAAAGAAGATGATAAGAAAAAGAAAAATAAGAATGCCGAAGTTGAGCCGTCGTGGAAAAGCACATGGACAACTGGGTCTCCCCTAGAAAGGTGGCAGCTTTCTCTAATGGCTTGCACCAGCATATCGCAGTTATATGTTCACTTTAACTCACTAGGTAAATTTTGTTGATGACAATCTTTTGGTCACTACGCAAGCTGGCCAAGCTAAAAATGACATTTCAATATTTACAGAAAGTAGTATCGAGTGGTCCAAATCAGTATTAAATGCTCGTTGTCGAGTTTGCAGAAGGAAAGGAGATCCTGAGAATATGCTATTATGTGATTCTTGCAACAAGGGGCATCACGCGTATTGCTTGAAGCCTCCTCTTGAAGTACGACCTTGTTAACAAAAATACTAACTCTAAGATCGAATATTATTAAACGCCGACTTCATGGTTTTAGGAGATCCCGAAAGGAGATTGGTTTTGTGTGGACTGTAGGCCTGCTGAACCTTTACCAACTCCAAGTAAAAAACGGAAGCATCTTAGTGAGGAAGAAATCGAAGAAGAGTTGGAATCTGACTCGGAAGATGACACGGTTCAGCGGGGCTCTAAAAGCAGTCAATCTCAGGAGAGTGATGACGTTGAATGCTGTGCTGAATGCGGATTTGGTGGAGAAGTAATCTGCTGCGATAGTTGTCCACTTGTATTCCATATGCTTTGCCTTAGACCTCCTAAAACCCGAGTGCCAAGAGGAGAGTGGTACTGTCCCAGGTGCACAGATCCCAAGAAAAAATCAAGCGCGGCGGCCAATAAATCCAAGCGTAAGGTAAATCCACGTCGGCCAGTGAAACGGCGCCTATATCAAAGTTCCTCCGAAGAAGAATCGGACAATGAGGAAAAGGAAGAAACTCTAAACGATGATCAAGGTGAGCCGCAGTACTCTCGATTAAGCTGATCATGTGTATTTATATAAAGAGTACTTAGTTAATTTATCTTTTATTTTGACAAAAGAAAATAGTGCTGAGGAGGGAAGCGATGATGATACTCCGGTTGTAAAAGTAAAGTTCGGGTCTTCTAAAAAGCGCCCAAGTCCCAATGAAGCTTCATCGTCTCGAGGAAGTCGCAGTAAGTTAAGAAAGGTTGAGAGTGACAGCGAAGAAGATGAACCCAGCGGCCGAGGAAGTAGAAGGAATGCTTCTGTTGCTGCTTCCAATAAGATTGCTCAAGCTGCAAATAGACTTCGCGGTGATTCGAAAGAAAACGAAAGTAGCGAGAGCTCCAACGATGCGACGTACAATTCTCGTAAGCGTTCATCTGATATGGTTGATAGTTCAGGAGGAGGTGAGTGTCCGAAGCGAACACGTCTTCAAAGGATGAATACCAACAATAAAGTTGAGAATGGTGAGTTGGATAACGTACTTCTGGATAAACTCATCTCCGATGTCATGAAGCAGAGTGATGCTTGGCCTTTTCTAAAGCCTGTCACAAGGACTGAGGTTCATAATCTCATTCTCATTATGCTTCAAGATGGTTGCTAGTTGCTTGTAGTGGTCTGTTTCAAAGTAGTCAGCTGTCTTAGCGTGTGTGTAGAGAATAGTTCTGTAGTTCGTCATATCTGTCGCCTTGTCTGTGGTGAGGAATATCTAATAATTACTTACTGTTTACCTTTTCCAGGCTCCCGACTACCACGAAATAGTGATGTATCCAATGGATCTGGGGACGATTAAGTACAAGCTAAACTCAATGGTATACACTTGCAACGAAGAATTCGTGTCCGATCTTCTTCTCGTATTCACTAATTGCTTTCTCTATAATGATAGGAACCATCCGATTTACGAGTAAGTTGAAACATTAATTGTTAATTCACTATATTGGCCATTCATTTGAAATTCGGGTTTTTTCTAGGGCTGGGAAAAATCTTCAAGCCTATTGTGAAACACGGTGCGCTAAATTAGGAATAAATTTTTCAGATTCACAAACTTCTTAACTATTCTTGTATACAGCTCCATTCTAGTAACGTGTTATACGCTTTAACTTCCAGACCTGAACTGTTTCAAAAGAAACAATTTTAAAAAGATTCTTATAAATATTTATGCACTTGTTGGACATGTTCTGAAGAATCAGACGCGAATATTCTGTGGTATTCTCACACAAGCCCCTCATAGCTATAACTGTTGTAATAAGTATTTAGTAATAACTTTGTGTACTGTTCTGTTAATTAAGTAGAAGTTCTTTTGGTGTTTTATTCAGATTGACTAGGAAATTCAGATAACGAATTCTTAGTAATAATAGTGTAATTGTAATTCGTGGAACAACCACATTGCCTCTCATGGGTCGTTCTTTTCAGTGATATTTCCGGTAGGAAGAAATCGTTCTATATCTTCATTGTACACCATCTAGTTAGGTCTAGTTCATCTAGTACTGTTAGCTACTAGCAAATTCTTTGAAGATTACGAAACTGTTCGATGTTGGCTTTTGCGTCTACGCACAAAAGTTCGAGAAAACTCGTGTTCGTCAACTTGTAGTACTTACACAACAGCACTATTTTACTAAACCTGAAGATGGGTGCATAATATGTGGATTTACAAATCGAAATCGAAAGGAATTAAAAGATTTTTGATACCGGAACATCAAATATTAGCTTTGGACGTGGTTTTAATATTCAATGCTTCTCGGACAAGCATAATAAACTGACAAAATGTTCAGTCTTTAACATGGTATTCCATACATGGATTTTTATTTGTCTATGATGGAAATTGGGAATGGTATAATGATAAATAAAATTGCATGCAGTATAAACAAAATACGATTTGAACCACAGTGTGATGTTTTATTTCATAGACGTATATTTTATTCATTCTGGCTCTACGGCTTCTACTCTAGGTTCATATTGCTTAAAGAATAATGGAGTTAAAAATTTAAGCTAGGCATTACTAGGCAAGTGCAACGTCTTCAAATCATCGATTGCCACTGCATACGTGAATGATATTAGTTATCTTGAAATAGGGCTTAGCGTAGGTAAAAATCGGGATTAGTCATTTATATTTCATTTCTTAGGAATCAAAACTATATAGTGATTTTTTCTCGCAAATATATAATTAACGAATTTCTTCTGTCTTACGTCCGAACCAGTTCTACTGATTCATTAAAGCAGGTTAGATTGTTTTCTAGCCTGTTTCATACCTGAACTTTTTAATTAAGAGGAACTTGAATCTTGCTTTCAGTCAATATATAAAGCAATTCCCTGAATTAACAACCATAGTTGATGATATGAGTTAATAGTAATAATAATTGTGTAGTTAATAGTCTGGCCTTGGCTAATATGCCAATTTGCCCCAACAACATTTGAATGTGATAAACTAATGGTACGCCGTATTATTCACTGTCTATAGATGACCTAGAGGTAATTGTCAGAGGACATTTCATAAAATTAAATACTAAATACTCGTTACACTGATAAGCTAAAATTCTTACATACAGTCGGCCTATAATATGGGTGGTTTGAATTTTGCTCATGAATAAGAATTATATCAAAATCGATTATGTATTGGTTAGTAAATGGCAGCAGGAAATGGACAAACTTTGATTCAGGATTAAAAATTACTTGTTAGTTCAGAAAGTCAGTTACTATTTGTAGTTCGCCAACTCCAATATCATGTTATGCAAATAATGTTAATAAAACAAAACGCACACACACACACATTATTAGAAATCCACGCACTGGACTTTAATCAATTATTAATACTCAATTGACGTACACTTACAAAAATTGTCGGAATATAATAACTTTTCATATTTAAAAGTACCGTTCGAAATACACTAAACATACACAATAATTAGTTCTTAAAATTCTAACCTTTCACATTAACTAACTTAATAGTTTCTTCCTTCATGATATATCATCATATTTGTTTTCACTACACAGGCCTACACATAACAAACTAACTACAATAAAGTTCAATATTGGCATATTAGGTTTTACACGTAAATTTACATACCTTAAAGTTACTCCGTTCATTAGCATGTATATTAAATAGTTCACAAGATATTTCCAAGAAGATATGAATAGGTCAAGTTCTTTGGAATTGCTAAATATGTATTCGCATATTCATCATCAGTACAACTACTACACCTTCATTTTCTATTTATAACATTTTAGAGCTTTTCATACAAAAATTAACGATATATATTTATATAAACCTAAGTTACATATAATATATCCTACATATTCAGTTGAACACAGTCTACTCAAGGAAGGGTGACATTTGACAAAGAAACAGTTTTTTCTACACTTATTAAAACATTAAACACTAATTAGGTATATATCTTATTACACACGTTAAGTAGTTAACCATAATCCATTAACATTTACTCGATGATAACGTAGAATAAATTCAAATTCGATTTGAATCGTGTACTCCTTGACACAAATATTCTTCACACGTATGTTTGAGAGATTTTAGACAGTTCATCTAAAATTCTAAACATCTTTTTGCATTAATTTGTTGCTCCTGCATTGCATTACGCTGAACTTGTCCGGCTTATTACAACTCTATCAAATAATAATTCGTAGTTCGTAGTTCTTTAGAACTTTAAATATAGATATATACTTCTAATGTTAACTTTTGATACATGAATTCGTTATATAAACCTGGGACACGTAAGTACACACGTTTCTGCTTGTATATAGTACACACGTATCATCTTCTCAAGAGTATCATAACAATAAAATTTCCATATAACTCCTGAGTAATAAACGACGATGTAATAATAATAATAATAGGATCATCATGTTCTTTTTAATAAGTACCCTTCGTCATGATTTCACTGTTGCAAACTTTGTCTCGCCGTGTTGCGATATGAATACAAAACTTACTTTATAACTTTACTTGTACTGACTTAAACTTCTTCTGCTATGCATTGCTTTTGATTACAAATTGCAAAAATTACCTAAACTTTAGGAAACTGGACTGTATACATTATATTATATATTCCCTGCAGTACAAAACAAGTTTTTTCAGAATTCATCAAACTTTCGCTGAGTTCACAATCTGTAACAAAATACGATTAAAGTTTTAAATGTTACCTTAAGCTAAATCCACACACGTCTCATCCATTTATTACTTGCATTACATAAGTGACATTGTACAAATAAATTACATGCATTTTAATTAGTAACACACAATGCAGGCTGTAAAAACTCAGGAGATGAAATTAAGTACAACATAATTAAGTATCTGAAGTTACGTTTTTGCTACGAAAACCTCCAAGCTACAAAATTAAGTACTTCCACTTAATTGACTAAAGTAAAACACTTTTGAAATCAGTTTGCTTTCACTCGAAACTCTCTAGCATTTATAACTTGTTAGAATTAATACTTGTAATTTAACAAGAAAAGTATACTCAAGTGATAGAAATGCCTAAGCCTTTGCCTATGAAAGATTTGATGCTTGAAATGTATTTCCACAATCAGTTCCAACCTTCTTTTTGAGAATATATATTTATAATACGCGTAATGACAATCTGTTTAATACAAAAACGACGATAGAGAGGAGAAAAAGATGTTCAAGTTGTGTGTAGAGCAGTGATAGCTTAAAAAGTAGCTAAATGTGAAATAGGTAAGTTTTGGATATGCCTACGGTTTTATATAATAACTTGTGTGTAATTAAGTTCGAGAGCCTACACATGAGTTGCCAGTGTGCCTGGCTTGAGCTGCGACTGTGAAGGAACAATATACTGAGGTGAGGGAGTGGAAGATCCCCTGTGATGGGCCACACCCCCATTTCTCATCCCATAAGGGTTATTAGAATTAGACAAAGTGTTATTATGGGAATGGGGGGATGTGGAACCCGTTGTGGATGAAGTGAAAGGCGGAGGACCAGCAGAAGTTGTAGGAGTTCCTATTTGATTATGACTAATTTGATTATTGAGATGGTTGTGGAGCCCGTGAGAGAGATGAGCTAAAGGATGAGAGTTTGGCGAGTTTCCACCCCCTCCGGAATGCGGTGGGGGCAACGAGCTGTTCGACGTCCGAAGGTACGGATTTCCATAAGTGGCAGAGTATCTGGGGTCTACATTATTTAGATATGGGTTTCCTCCGTGTGGACTTGTCACTCCTCCGTTGACGTGATGACCACTCCCACCGTTGTACAGGGAACGAGACACGGGAGGGTTGTAGTCTCGAGAGTAATCTACGTATGGCACGTACCCGTTATTGTTGTGCCCGTCCTGCAAGAAGAATAAAATAAAGAGTTTGTTATACGTTCATTTCTGGAGTCATTACATTTTCGGAGAAAGCCCGAAGGGATGCACGCATTCATTTCTATAAAGAATTCCGAACAGCTTTTCCCTCTCGTAGCAAAATAAAATGCTTTCTCTGTGCATATTTGCATCTTTAGTGCATCAAGGTCACGCTTTCTTGATTATGCGTAAAGAAAAATTGCTGGCTAGACAGATTTGAAATGAGATTTCTAGACTGAGAGAAGTCTAACGATAAGTCTTGGGGTGTTCAACTCTTCACGTGGAACTTCATCATATGCCAATGTTATTATCATTATGAGTCGTAATAAAAATCAGAGACCGTGAAATGGCCAACAACACCCAAGAAACTCAAAACTGCTCGTTTTGTTTCCCTTTGAACATTTCTCTAGACTTTCTCTCCGACTTTCCCCCCTAAAAATGAGTCCTGTCACATTTGGATTTATTCGTTGATCTTTCATTCATGTACATTTATGTATTTTTATATAAGTCTCTTGTTCACTAACATTTTTTGTGGCTTTACAGCAATATGATATTAAATGAACCGTTTGACTTTTGGTAGATTGGAAACATGAGAATAATTTGATGGAATTGTATAAATTGTGATATTAACGATGAGGAAGATAATCGGCTCGGATTTCTATCCTTGTCATTAAAGGATTGCACAGAGTTATAAGGTATCGTGGCTTACGTGTTTGGGAGGGAAGGTGGGTTCAATATAGTCCGCGTATCGATACATCGACTCATTTTTTAAAGCCTCAGAGCCTTCATCCCAATGTTCAGAGTCATGTTCCGGAATATTCGACAAGGATGAAGCTGTTCGAATCTCCACTTTCAAGTCAGAGTCATTGGACGAGTGGTCTGATTGCTTTGTTTGCTTCTCAACTCCATCAATCTCCATTACTGCAACAGATATATCGATTTAAAACACTCCGTTCAACTTTGTATGCTGGAGATGAGATCATTTATATATGTGATGTTACACTTACAATCAGGTTTCTTAGCTTTCTTCTGACACAAAAGGGTGATCATAGTCACAGCGACGATAAGAACAACTCCTCCGATGACACAAGTGAGGATGATGACAAGATGTCCACTGTCTGAAATCAAGAAAAACCGATCTATCCTCACAATAATGAGTCTGTCACACAAAAGCATATAAATCTACGAAAGATGTTAGTACATTAATCTAAAGCGAAAGCAGGAGAGAGACAAGCGGAAGCTCGAACTCAAGGAACTTAAGACTTAACAGCAGAATGCAACATGATTATATATAAAAGTACACTCAGGAAGAAAGCTTAGTAAGTTGAACACTTCATTATGAAACACGAGGAAAGTCAAACACAAACTTTGCATGTAAATATTCATGCTGACATGAGAGAAAGTCAAAGTTTAACCAAGTCACTTTCAATCTTTCATGTATTAGTTTTAGGAAAGAGAAACTTGGTGAGAGGAACTTTCTCCTGGAGGTAAGTGTGTGTGTATGTGCTCCGAGTTATACACATCAAGCTCAATAATGCGTAAGTTGGCGAGATGCATTTTTACATCACTTATGATTGATGGGAAAACGAAGAGAGACCTTCTGGTGGAAATTCTGGTGAATATTCAAAGTGTATAACAAGAAGGTTAGAGAGAGGGATTGAAGAAGAAAAGTATACATTTATTAAAGACTACACGCAATGCATTCACTCGAAGAAGGAAAGAGGAAACACTAAAAACTCTGCTGGAAGGCTGGAAGGGTGAATATAAAAAGTCTCGAAGCGTTCAATTTTTACGCAAAGTGACAGGATTTTTATCTCGTGTCTAAGAAAAAGAACAACTTGTTATCGAAACGCAGTACATGATGAATTGCATATCACCTCACAAATCATATCATTCATGTTCAGCTTTCCAACTGAAGCTCAACCTTATAAAACGAAATGCATCTCGTGTCAAGGCTCCTCGTCCAAGAAGAAGATGCTCGGGAAGCATCTGTGCAAGTTCCCATGTACAAAAAAAACACGCAGTGCACACACATACATTCTGTATTCTGCTATGTTTAGATGGAATATACATGATAAAGTTGGAAGTTGCCTTCGAAGCCATGTGACATTTCCCCAGGGATAGACACTTCATTCCCTACAAGAGATCAAATGTCATCTCTCTCTCTCTCTCTAGAACGTCTCATACTTGGATCTCTTTATGGCTTGTCCTTATGATAAGAGGATTCATCGGCAGTTACATCTCCATATACTCGTGTGTACTAACCGATTATGCCATTAGGATAATACCGTATGCACGCACTTCTTGTCTCTCCCATATAATAATATAGTTAGTAAATGTTTTTGCATTTTGGAATGAGAAGGAAGAAGTCATAAAAGGGTTCATTCACAAAATACAAACCCCATTTAAGTTCAGAGAACCGACAAAGAGCCCCATGAGACAGTAAACCCTCTTTGTCCTCTATTTTCCCGGTGACAGTAAAGATGAACCGTAAACTTGTATGTGTAAGAAGGAACTTACAATACGGTATTCTTTGAGAAATGGGTTTGAAGTTTTGTTCAAGTTCAAGTTAGATCATGAAACAGCCAAATGCGTATCCATAAAGTGTCCCTTGGAAAGTTGAAATGCATCTTTTCTCGGCTGATGGAACACGAAGGCTAATTACTACTTGTATGGTAGATATCCTAAATGTGTTTGAATATCTCTCTACGAGCTCGAAGGAAAGACTTACGAAGGAATGAAATACGCGTTAAGGAGAAAGCAAATATATTACAGTTACAAAACCAAAGACTTCAAAAGGAACCCAATTACACCAAATCGATTTGCTTTAAATCCCAAATGTCTCTGAAATTGGCCTACTTTCACTTTAAGAATAAACTTATCCTTGTTTATATGAGGTTAATAAACAACTTAGGAAATGCACAAGTCAAGTATATCTATATTATGTAATTTGAATGTGGTTTTAGAAAGCTGCTTCGATATTCCGAGTGAATGGAAAACTGAGTAGAAGCAGAGATTATTAGGAGAAAGCTTTGGCTTGACGCACAAACACACACACACGCATTTTGTTCTGAGGCTGAAGTAAATGGAAAAAGAACATTATGTGCCCCTCGAGGAGGATTAAGAGTACGCACATAAAACTGCACTTATTATCTTACACCAATTCCCTTTCCTTTACACTAACGATAAGAAGCAGAGACGCACTCAAGAAACCTTTTCGAATTTCGACTCTTCCCCAAATAATATGCGACACTTCCCTCCGTATGAGTCATACTAGGTTTTTTTTAAACATTTCTGGACATTCCACGTCCCACACGCTTTTTCCCATCGAGATTGCAAGTTCTTTAGAAGATCATCTCGAGAATTGGACACACAAGACTACGCTAGTACAAATGGCTTTACTGTATGAGAAAGAAATTCATCAGAAATTAGTAGAGTGCACATCTCCTGATTCCTATTCTCAAGAGTTTCGATAAGTGTAGGAGTGACGTACATTCAATAGATGACATAAAATGCATAACTGTATGCCACGCAAAAGAAAGTGAAAGTATGCTGGAAGAAATCTAATGAAAAAATGGGACTAAATTAACAATTAGATACGCATACACGATAACGCAATGGTAACCGACCTACACACCTGATACCATTTTGTCTAGGTCACATTTCTCCCACGCAGTCTTTTTTCTAACTCAGACTCATGACTTATTAACTAGAATTCAAAAGAAACTGCGGAAGCTTCAAGGATTAACTCTCTTTCAAAAGTATAATGGACTTTCACATAGTGTTGTTAAATTAAATCTTGAACTTTCATTCAAATATTCAAATCCTTTACCCAAGACATTCAGAGTCAACACTCTTATACTACCAGAAGATGATTCGAAAAGATGAACCTATTTATACGATGATTATACACACAACGGACTTTTCTTGTATCGACGCTTAATATTGAATTCACTCATACTGAAGATACGCTTTAACATTCGACCTTTTCCTCGCACCTCGTTCACAAAATACGCATCTCGCATACTGGTTATCATTTCACATATTACTTTGAAACTGCTTCACACTGCTTCAGAGCTTACTGTGAGAATGCAGTCGTCAAATATGACAGACTATTGGAACAGCTTAAATGGGAATAATATACGCGCAATTTGGGAAGGATGAAGCTTATAATATTATTATCATGTTGTTGGGTATTACATGGTGCGTATGTCGATAAATAGAGACAGGTTTTATTAGATTTTTTCACATGATAAATGACTTCATATCTCTCGAGCTCTTTCGTCGTTCCTCAGTCCCGAATTATCACATACTTTCCTCTAGAACATCTCCTCCTCCTTCCTCACTAATTAATGCTGATCACAGTCACCCTTTCCTTCTCTAACCAAACTTTACTGCTTCTCATTATCCTCAAAAGTTTGGAGGGTGAAAGAATGTCCCTATTTAAACTCCAGTCAACGACGAGACTACTATAAACCAGACTGGTCATAAAATTCCACTTTAATTATTTTACAACACCTTATGGAACTCACAGCCAACCAGTCTTTCAAAATATTTCCCACTTATACTTTCTCCATAACTCTAAAAATGGTTTTAATTCCTATCCTTCGCTCTCTGACATACTTAGTGTGTAATCGATATTTGAAACTATTATAATATTATAAGAGTCTGTTCCATTTGTGTCTGCGTAAATTATCTTTATGTTCTTCCTTCCTTTCCATATATACACACACTTTGTTTTAAAATATAATATCTTCTGAATAGAACAATAATTTGACTTCAGTGATTAACGAAACTATGGGGTCTCGTTCTCATTTCTTATGACCATTAACACAAGACTAAAGGATAATTAATTGCTGGAGGAAGAAGATGTACAAAAGGATATATAGTGTAACATTTCCCTCTGCACTTTCACTTTCTTATATTGCAGTGTGCACTTGGCATTTAGGTATTTGAGTCCCGTAAAGCACTCACTATATACTCTGAATTACATTTAAGTGTGTGTAGTTTGAAGTTCCAGAAAACTTGTACAATAAAGCTAAAACCTCTCTATGTATAATGGTATTGTATCAGTCCTATATATAAATTCTTGAAATATTTAAAACTTAAAAGTAGGTCTTGTCACAGTTTCTTTGAGTACTGGTCTTTGCAATAGAATTTATAGGGAGATAAGGATGAAAGCCTTTCTCTTAGAGATTTCAATCAGGCCGTATCTATCTATATATGCCTGCATATAGTGTGTGTATCACATGCGGACGAAAGTTTATTTAAGGAGGCGAAGGAAAGCAAATGACAAAATGGAGGTGAGTTTGGTTTTGTGGAGAAATCGAATTTACGTAAATGAGTGAAAAAGTAAAGTCGATTTGCACTAAGGAAAAGACATTTAGAAGTGTATGCTAGTTGAATACAAACGGAGGGTCAATGAGAGAGAGTGCAACCTATTTAAAAGCTCCTGATCCAGATAAGCTCGTGAAACAACGTGTTTTCGAGGCTTTTCAATTACCATTACAACTTTACGTTTATTTTATAGGCTGGCTGTCTCTCTCTACTCTCTCTCTCTAAAATGGAAACACGGACGAAAATTGACAAAAATCGTCAAAGCACTTTCCCTATAACGGAGAAGTTATACACAAGCCCGTATTCCATTTCCAGGTGATATATATAAATGAATGACAATTGAAACTTCTCTAGATATACTTCCTGTTTGTTTGCTGACCTGAATAAACCCTTTTTACAGAGTTCTCGTAACTTTCGAGTTGTCTTTTAATTCCAGGATTTAATAGATGAGACGATTTGTTATCGAATGTCAGGGAATAATATTTTTTTTTACATAAAAAACTTCTTCGCTCGACTATGATTTTGTTTGTCCGTCATGTACGCTTTTATTATTGTAAAGTATAAAGTAACAAATGGAATAGAAAACGTAGAGATCTCAGAATCCCAACTCAATTTGCTAGTTCCAGGAAACAGTCAAAGCAAAAGTAAAGAATCAAAGCGACTCGCGAGCTCCCTCATTAGTTAAGAGTTAGTAGAGAGAGAGAGATGAAAACAAGTAAAGTATGTTGTGTAAATTGGCGAAAAACAACTTACTTTTTTGGACCAAGTGGATTTCGATGTTATGGGTTGAATACGGATTGACAACGGAACAGTTGTAGGTCCCAAAGTCTTTTTCCTGTGCTGATCTTATGACAAGGGAACTTTTAATCCCTTCAGACCAAGGATTCTCGTAAATTGTGTACTCTGGGTCATCTGAAAACAAAAATTTGTAACTTATTATTACATCTCAGTAAGCATTCTTCCAAGAAGACGACTCGAGAAGCATTTTAGACTTAAACCGTTCCTAGAACAAATGATCATTTGAAGGGATATGTGCACGAAAAGCCAAAGGCCATCTCTCATTCTCACACAAACTCTAATTCCATCTCTCTCTCTCATTACATTGCTTGTTTTAAAATAGATTTTAAAAGATTAACACACACACACAAGTCTACTGAGGATTTCCTTCCGGAAAGTTTCTCGTAAGTTGAATGGAATGTGTACCTGGAATTCGGTTCGTTAAAATCGCTTTTAATATTCTTTTGTTTAAAGAGGGGGAAGTTAAATCTGAAAGTATTAAAGTCATGAGGGAACTGCATTCTATATGCTGGTAGCGTTGGAAGTTGAAATCCCTCTCTGTTCTCTAACTTGGGTGTGTGTCTGTTATCATTGTGTGTACCATCTCTGATGATGCAGTTGGTGAAAAGTTTAAAAGTCCAACGGGGAAAGAGACTCGTGAAGAGAGATGTGTTTGAATAGTTTGCGTTTGGTAATGAATATCTATAAATAGAGCAAAGTAGCACCCACACGACTCGCCTTTAACTCTTACGATAAATCTTTTCACTGGCCTGGTGATGTTGTAACGAAAGGATTTGTTTCCCTTTCTTGTCACCAATGCATGAGCATATTTCTTGAGACAAGCTGGTCTTTTTGGGAGGCTTATCAGATTACACATCTCCGAAGAGTACTTCAGAGTTGTCCTATCGACTGGAAAACCCAATCTCATCTCTTGTAATGTAATTGAAGTCGTTCTGTGTAGCTTCTTACAAGATATATAAACACACGGAACGGGCTTGTATTTCGACTTGTCTCCTATTTATTACGATATTTCGGTCAAACATAACTTATCTTCTTTACTTCTTACGCCTCACTAGTCTCTATATCTTTAATGTATACCTCGACTGATGTACAAACACTTCAAGGAGCAGGCTACAGCGCGATCCTTCACAATAGGTTTTGAAGTGGTTGTCTATGCATTTACTCTTCGTATACAATAAAAGGTTCAAATTTCCCTTAAATTACATGAACTGAGGCTCTCCCAATGTTAATTAGTGATTTTCTAAGGCTTCTCCGTCAGGAACCACGCGATCATTATAAAGAGAAAAAAACACTTACGGTTGTCAATTTCACGACCCAGATGAGTCCAAGTGATGCGATCTGGTCGTGGGATGGATCTCACTTTACATTCGATGGTTACAAGTTCTCCTAAAACTCCAAACTGTACATTTTGACTGGTAATGTTTGGAGGTCCCATCAGGAATATCCAAGCTGTAGCTGAGACTTTAGGGAACCCTTGGACGACCGCTTGACACACATACTTCCCTTTGGTATCTTCACTCACAGTTACCGTCAGATTTGGCGACGTACTCACCGCCTACAGCACAAACAGGGAAAAAACAGTTCGTTTAAGCAAACAAATACACTTTTCCATAGCTCGAAGAAATACACACACACACATGAACCACGGGTTTCATTTCCAACTTCCAGCAATTCATTTTGCGAGGAAAATAGTTTTTCCAATATCGAAATATCTTCGTCATATCCTCATAGCGTCTACTTACATTCGGAATTCTGCAGCAAACATTCCCCAGAATTCCCTAAAGAACTACATTCCCTTAAATTTAATTACCCATTTCATCTCTCCTTGTCTTCTTCTTCGTCATGTCTTGTGACCAAGTTCTTAGCAAAAGTCTAAGACACAAGACACAACAGATACTCACACATAGCCCAGGAGCAATAAGAGCTCTATATGTCTTGCCTACTGCATGTAATATCCTAGGAGCTGTCTATATAAAGGCTCATAAAACGGACGAGGACAAACTCATTGCAGCAAGAACGACCAAGGAGCATCGAACATGTCTCATCATCCTTTTCCAATGCTTCATTTGATGACTTCGGAGAGAATTACATGCCAAGCAGTATATATATATATTTATGTATAGAACTACATACTTAATGCACTAAAGTAATATAAACAAGGAAGAACACACAGAAACACAAAAGAGGAAATAAGCTTAAGACTATAAAGTCGGTATTTGACCCAAGATTATTACAGACTGCAACTTTGGTCTACATAATAAAATTACAACGACATACTTGCACTTTCGTTCCATCCAAAGGAGATTTTAGTAAGAATAACGGCAACAACAAAAACAGCTTTAGTGTAGAAAGCATGAGGATAAATATTCATGTTTCATCATTTGAATAAAATGGAAATGAGGAATTCTACTACTGATCCACTTTCTCTCTCTTTCTGGTCTCTTGTTGTCTCTTCCTGTGTGTGTGTGTGTGTGTGTGTGTTTTGCAGGCCATTTGTGCATTTGCATGATTGCACAATGGAAAATAACGAACGGGGTTACTCTAGAAAGACTAAAAATACACAAAGTGAAAGCAAAATAATTCCAGAGTCACAAAACAAGATTAAATTTCACATGTTTTGTGGAGACTAAATGGAAGTGCGTTATTATGTTTATGTGTCTGAGTGTTCTAGGAATTATTATTTGGAAGTTGGTGCTGAGGCTTATCCAATATAACTAAAGTGCAAAATAATAATGCAAAACACTCGTCATTAGATTTGAAAGTTTGCCTCGTGGCTTTACGTGCTACGTGAATCTATCAATTCTATTTAAGCTCAGAGAATGAAATTACACGAAATGATTCGGTGAAAGTGAAATCTGATATTGCTCACATTTGAATACACGAGATGACAATTTGACTAATTTTCTTGGAATTATTTGCCTAGTTTATTATTTAGATTGAGAGACATATTGTTGTATTTTGTATTTTTTCATTGTCTGTTGGGATTATAATTGGGAGAGTTGGTATATAATACATCAAAAATTTTATACCTTTTGGCTCATTAAATTTTAAAAATGCCAAGACGAATATATCATTGGGGAATTCAATTCTGAGTATTTACGATGACTCTTCTCTAGGAAGTTCCGCGTGTGTCTATTGAAATGGGAAAAGGAAATGTGTGTATAATCTTGATTACCAATTTCAGGAATATAAGTTGACTTCCTAGAAATGCAGAAGAGTGTTTTGAAGCAGAACAATGGGATAATTAATGATGCAATGAAGTCAACTGCACTTCTTCTTCGTCCCTCTCTCTCTCTAACCCTTTTCATCTCCTTTTGCCTCATAAGTTAATCGTCTGTGACGAGAATCTGGAATCTTGAGACCAAGTGCCAATTCCGCCACTTCAACGTAGATAATGAAGGAAACGCAGAGGCATTCCCTTCTATACCTAGCCCGTTTATTTCCAATAAGACTTTCTCTCTCTCTCTCCAGCTCTCATTATTCAGTTGATGATATTGCTTATTTCACCCGGAGAAAGCCAAGTGATGGAAATCAACCAGAAGGAGAATGTCAAGGTCTGAGGATTATTAATATTAAGCTGCGTCAACTAATTGGGAGTCTTAGGGAAGTTCTATTGTCTAATCTCACCTAAAATAATCGCGAAGCTAATTCCACCCGCAAAGTTTTGGTCTCAAGTCTCTCACATCCCAATAAATCCCTGGGAATGACATGAACACTGTGAAATCACAAAGGATGAAGGATATTCTGATGATGATGATGATGATGGTGTGGCTCACAAGTATAAATCTGCCTGGAGGGAGTCAATCTTTCTCCCGTTGTTGCAAAAGTAACAAAACTACCATATTGCTTTTATTATTGAAATGTACTTTGTTCTTGACTGTGGGAGTCAATATTAAAATGTGGATACTTTCGCTCTTACCCCTAACAAATTGAAGTTGACAAAATGTATACATGCACCACCCTCGGAAAGACAATTCAAATCTACTTTCACCTTTCTATTCTTATGAATCTCGAGTCTAGTTGTTCCCTCGAGCTATATTGTAAGTTCTCTGACTGTGAAGCGTAAGGACGCATATCTTATTTTAGGTTAGGAAAAAATGGAAAGATAAACATACACACACGTGCAATGTCAAGAAAAACCTTTATTTGCTCACTGCAGCATGCAGAAACTTCCCAAAGTGAGTGAGTGTGTGTGTTATATAATAATACAAATAATATGAATACTGAATAGAGTACGAAGAAAAAAGTTAGTCAAATAATAACAGCCCAGCTCACTCTCACAAACCTATAAGCATCGATCAGGACAGCAAGAATCATACGACAACATATATAAAATGATTGTTGAGACTACTACAATTGACTGCATGTTAGGAATTATATGTATTTTGCATACTGCATGTGCATTATTTATACAACCGAATGTACGCAATATATTATGCATTAGTTTAAGAGGTTATCTTGCCTTAATTCCATTCTGTGATAAAAATTTGAAAGGAGTTGTTGATTTTTAACCTGTAATTCGTACGGTTTAATGGCACCCGTAATACTTTGAACACTGAAGCGTTATTATGAATGTTAAATAGGGAAAACACACACGGACGCACTCGAATCCATTTTCATAAAGGATCTTGCGATACTTAAGAATAATAATATGCCTATCGTGTGTGTGAGCATGGAATGTATATAAGACAACTCACGAGTAACAGAATGAAATAAACATTAAACGAAGTTACCCCACGGGGCTTTTGACATTGGAAACTGCAGCAAACAGAAAGTAAATGTATGAGTGACATGACAGTGACATGGAATTGTGAGACTTTCTTTGTAGACTTTCCTTCACATATATATAATATATATATATATTCCTTGTTTGTAGTGTTTTCTATTCGATATCTATACAAACTCCCTCATCTCCTGTCACTTTACACATGAAACAGTCTCAGTCAGCCACCTCCTATTCGCTCCCTTTCTCCAGCTTTCCTTCAACCTTCAATTTCAGGGTGATTTTGTCTTCTTCTAAGCGTAAAACTAACATTGACCTTATATATATACACAAGTCCTCCCTCGTGTCATGATTTAGATAAGACCGTTTTTTGTATTTTGTATCATCAAAAAGTACTCGAGAATTTTGCTTTCCTTTCTTCCTATCGCGTTGAAATAAAAGTCAATAGACATCTGAAGAAAAGTAACTACATTTGTACTGCACACAAGCTTGCACAACCATAGATTCGCTATTGTGGTTAGTGAATTATCAAGTAGAGCCCTGAAGCAATGGTGTATATATAGTAGACAGATAGTTTTGTTGTATAGTAGTCTCCTGAGAAAACATAATCAATTTATAATGCACCCTTCCTTGAATTATTGCGTGGGATGTGAGTGTATGTGTGTGTCTGTATATATTCATTCATTCCAATTCTTGGAGGAGAGAAACAAAACCGAAAATCTATTATTATAGATATTGAATTCGATCGAAGAAAGAAAAACAGCCTCGATTTCCTTGTTTAGTCTCATAACAAAAGAATTGCTTGTGTCTCGATAGTATTGAGAAAGAAAGTGCATTTTTCTGGAAAAACGGGAATTCAGGAAACGAGTAGAAAATGTTTTTGTTGTCGACACTTTTGTCCATTCATTCATTTAAAAACTACACTCGCTTGAAGGAAGCACATCTGGATTCTCTGGATGAGAATTTTTAATACCCTTTGACTCTCACGTGGGTTGTTCCACAAAAATCTTTATAATTTATTAACTTCGTTCAATGTCTCTCTAATAAATATAAGCTTCCTCGCAAAATGGAATTCCGTGGTAGTTGGTGCCTAAATAATTTCTCATGTATTATGAATCCTTACCTTTGTTGTAGGCTCGTGAAACCAAACAATTTCCGGTGTAGGATTCCCATCAACATCACAACTGAGAGTGACTGTGGATCCTAATTCGGCTTCTACATTCTTAGGGCGGTTGCGAAACACTGGTCCATCTGGAAGTAATCATAGAATCATTTGAAATATCATTATATATAGACACGTCGTCGTATCATTCAGTTCATTATGAATCGCATCATCATTAAAATTATTATTAGGACACAACTTCATCCCACGCATACATTTGTCTCCCTCCGAACTACGAAGCGTCTATATATTTTGTAACTCTCAATCTTCCTATCTCTCTCCCTGTGAATTCCTGCAGCCATTTCACCCGAGAAATTAGAATGTGTGGGAGATAGTGCAATAATGGCGATCATTACCACCTGGTGTAATTCTCCAGCTTCATTTCATTCTCAATAATGTCCCCCATTAAAACAATGAGGAAGAAAAAGGTGGAGCAGATGTTCTCGAGCAGTTCAGGTGGTGACATTATAAAAGCAAGTCTACACTTATATATATATAATACTGACTGACTACTGCCCACTATAGATATTCTTGTAGTTATGTGTGGGCACAAATTCATGTTCAGTGTTCATCTATAATGTCTCCAATCTAATGACATGACCATTGACAAACCACACACATTCACATAGGAATACACATAAATGGTTCGTTATACAAGTGTTTGAATCGAACCACAGAAAGCAGTAAAAATGTAATAAATTGTACAGTCAAATCAACAAGAAGGAAACTACGAATCACTTTTATTGTGTATTGTGCCAATGTGCGTGCGTTTTTTGGTTTTATATGAGACTGGGAATCAGAAAGTCATAAATTTAAGGGAAAGTAGTGATTAAAAGTTGACAAAATGTATCCGGTCTGGAGTTCCTGAATGATTCATAGAAATTACAGGTGAACTAGCTGGTGTGTGTGTGTGTAAAGGAAAGCTGCCCAGACATGAAATGGCAACTAATTGGACTAAATTAAAAACCAGTAATTGACACAAATGAAGTATATTCTTGGAAAAAGAATAAAACTTCTTTGCAATTGCTTTCTCTACTTCCTTTTAACTCTCGAAAGTTGAATTTTTTCTCTTTTGTTGGGAAAAAACTTTCTCATCTGAGTTCTTTTAAAGATTACCTTTTAACTTTCTCATTCTTCGAGTTTTCTCCTGTCCAACTTTATTAGATGAACATGTGACATGTGTATATTTTATTCTAACGAATTTATCTCACGTTCGATGTCGTGTGCATTTTGATAAGTTCACAAATGGAAGACTACGCATATAAGAAGGAAGGTTAGAGACAGGAAGGGCTCATTGTCTATTCTATACTTTCATGTAAATCACGTTGACTTCGCATGTCCAGGAAAGAAACGTCTTATTCTGAAGTCTGTAATGTATTCAAAACACACGTTCCGTACCCATCCATTGTGACACAATGAAGGAAACGGTGCGTGTCGACTTTGAACTTGACTGTCTCACTATACAAGACTGTTACGCATAGTAAAAGTATACACACGGACAATGCGTAGAGTAAAACAACACAAGATGAACCGAAGGAACCACAGACAGGCAGACACACCACTGGGTAGGCATGTTCACCTGGAATTTCTAATTTTAGACGAGAAACTGATATTTATTGCACCCATCATCTCCATCCCCACAATTCCCCGAGTCTGCATATTATTCCAAAAGAGCAGACCAATATTATAATGTGCTTTCTATTCATTCTGCACGCAAAGCAGACATTAATATTGCACCCAGGGTGGCTGGGGCTGCTTCTACTGCTGCTTTTGGTGTGCGTATGTGTGCGTTGGTGGATGTTGACAATTAAATGGCATTAATCAAAGCCTCAAAACAAACTGAGGATTAGTCAACAACCGACATTTAGAATCATCACTCTCTCTCTCTCTCTCTTTGCTTGCTTAACACTCACAGCATTCTAATGGGATTTCGATTGTTTGGGAAATCCACACTGCTCTCCTGCGTGTGTAAAGAAAAGAAGTTCGAGTATTTAAAGGAATCCCTAAATTCCGTCACGCATAAGCCATCCATTAACTCTCCAAGCTATCAATACTTCTAAACTTCCTACACCCATTTTTTTTTCTCTCTTCACTCGCGATATCTAATTAGCACGCACAAAAATCCTACATGGAATTCACCACACAAAATTCTAAGCTTAAAACGCACTCGATTAACTTTTTAAATGTCGTTTTACGCATGTGACAAATGTGAAAAGTAGAATATTGGTTAATTGCCTGTTCAAACTTCAAATAATGTTCTGTTCTGTTCTGTGTATAGTTCCATTGTGTATTGAGTTCTCTCGCGTTCTCTCAGCGGTGTCATTCCAGGAGCATAATTCATTGGAACTGCATTTATAAACTACACGAGGGGATGATGTGTAGTAGTAGTAGGGCTACTACGACGGGTGTAAGTCTTAAACTGATATTCAAGGGAGTTTTTGGTTGTTGGTCGTTGTTGGTATGTATATACTTGGTTGGTTGGGAGAGCAAGAGAGAGAGAGAGAAAGATGATTTATGAGTTCAGTGTGTTATTTCGCAGAGAGAAAGTGTTAAAGTGGATTGAGAGAGTAATAATTTGGTGTGTTGTGTCTACTCCTACCAAAGAACATAAATACGGGGTGTGAAAACCCGTGTTCTGTAATGTAATGACGGGAGAGCTTTCTCTTTCGGACTCTCTCTCTCTCATAAGGCTTCATAATAAATAAATAGTCGGAGAGACATATTCAAGTGAAAGGACATGATCTCACTCCCCACTGGGACTCTGGCTGAGGTACAAACCTCTCATTGTGTATCTCAAATAATCAGAAACACCGAAATTATCGATTTCTCCTGTTGGTACACTACAACTAGTCATGCGACTTTCACTCTCTGATAATACTTCCTTTCTGTAGAAAAACAGAAACCCCACAGGGTCATCATCATCATCGATACCGTATAGCCTTTTTACTGCTTCAAGTATGTGTGTGTGTGTGTGTGAGTGTATATGCACACAAGTGCAAATTATTGTTGAACCAAATGTGCCGTTTTACTTTGTACTAGAAAAGTATTTTTATTCTAACCATTTCAATTCAAAACGCGAAAAGTTGTGAAGATGTGTCTCATGTCAATAAATACACAGACACTTGTACGGATATAGGATATATAGCACGTCCAACGTGTTAGCTTGTGTGTTCAGATGTTGAGACCAAGATGGTGTGTGTAAAAATGATAAGCTTTTTATACTAGAGACTTCGGAGATATTTGTGGACGAAATGGACTTGTCGTGTGTGATATGAAATAGAGTCACACGGTGGTCGGTACTGTAAGGAGAAAAAGATTTCAGGGGCAATTTTGTTATTTTCCGTTTGATATTCTGGTGATCCAGTGACTGAAAATGGGCTGTGTGGCATACTAAAGTACTTCCGAATGATCAAAGCCTTTCTTAAGCTACGTGATACAGAGAAACTGGGACAGAATTTGGATGTAAATGTGCACATACTTCAAAACGACACATGGAAGGATCCCAATAAAAAGATTCTTCCCTTGAGTGTCTAACACCACAGACATACACTCACATGGAATCTCTCTCTCTTCAAAGAACATATCTTTCTGTCTTTGGAGTTTCCATCCATATCTTTAGCTTTAGAAAAAACGAGGCAGGAATGTACTATCAAGTTTTCTAAGAAGTATATATACATGTATACGATTGAGAGAGTGTCTTTTCGCAGATACAACTTAAAAATTGACTACAGATCATTTTGGTAGTGATGATGATGATGCTTTGCCATGTAAAATACGAACTTTGAACTTACAGGAAATCTGTAGTGTTTCAGACTCTTCGGATTTGCCCACTGAATTTTGGACTTCACATTTTATAATAGAGTCGTGAAGCTTCCGAGTGACGTTGTGAAGGACTAGGCGAGTTCCGTGGTCACCAGCAATCACTTGATCATTTCTAAACCATCTGAATCCCATGTCAGGTGGGTTGGCTTCAGCTTTGCATGTCACTTCCACCGTTTCAAACTCGTAGATCTTGGAGTTCTTTATTTTGATGCTTACTTTTGGTGCATATTTGACTTCTAACCGGATGAAAGCACTCATAACCTCTTTGGCAGGGCGGTTGTGGGCTTGACATGTAAATGTTTTGTTGTGATGTTCTTTCTTTGGGCGAAATCGAAGGGTGCTTCGAGTGTTGAATCGTTTTCCGTCGTCTAGAGGTTCTTTTATAGTTTCTACGCCGGTTTTTACTTCTTGACCCATTCCGTCAATCCATGTGATCTGAAATATATAATAACATATAACAATGTAATATCACGGAAATAACTCAATTCAGCTTGGGTCTGGTGATTAGTCATTATATCGGCCTTTGTCTTATTGTTCATGCTTCGTATAAACCATTAATTTTCTTTGAAAATACTCGCGTAGTCAGGAACTCTAGTTGTGCTACCTACGAGTTCAAACGTTGCCTTCAAAGTCTTCAAATGCTTCTTCTCTTGTTAAGTTCTAAAGCGAAACCAATTTATATCTAGCGTCGTTTCAACTAAATGAAAACATTGTTCGGGGAAACGCAATTATGAATGCATCCTACGCGACATTTTGCAACCATAAAGTAACTTTATGTTATAAGTCTGCAGGTAGACTCGCTCGAGAGAGCTCAAATAACAAAGACAGTCTTCTGGCAAGCAGGTAAATAACCCATTTTGGGATGAGACCTTTCGCTTTCACTGACGCAGTAGTAGCGTCATAGACATGATAATAATATACTTCCTGTCTGTAAGCATCCTATACACATCATACAATTCGTCTTGTTACATGAAACTGTATTATATGCCGAGCTCCTGCTCGTAACACGGTGTGTAGGAAGGAAGGAAGTTCTATTCAGATATTTTGACACCTTTTCCGTCACATGAAGGACATCAACATGCAATTAATCATCTTCCTGCTTTCTCCTTTCCTTTCGCTTTCTCTCATCATTAAATAAGTGTTGTGACAAGCAACTCTCTCGCTTACAATGGACCTTGAGTCGCGGATCCTCCATCAATTCAAAGAAAACAATTATGATTGAATATTCAGCTTTACCTAAAAATAGGAATCAATTAGCCCCCGTTTTCTGACAACAATAGGAGCTTTCACCACCTCTACTGCCACCACTGGTGTGAAAACTTTCTACAGAACCCTTTTACTTTTTTATCCTGTGTTGTCCAATAATAATGGACCGCTTTTTGTCCAGACTCTATACGTATATATACACTCTCCATGCTTCCCCTACAGAGAAGTTCTCCGTAGAAAATAATATCAAGAGTACAGAATTTCACTCCCCAAAAAGAAAGGGAAAGAAAAGAAAAAGTAGTGCAACTTGGTCATGCGATCATTAGCAAGGAAAGGAAATAGATTTGGTCACAACTCCAGGGAGTCTGTTGAACTGACTGACTGTATAACTGTATATATATATATACATGTATATATATGCATTCACATCATCTTCTAAACCTCCAGTCCACCGCTTCTGTGTGTGTACTTTAACTTGCAATCTTATATAAATGTCTCAGAACCGAATGAGGTTATTCAAACAAACCATTACTGCACACAATTCTCGAGTTATTCGTTTGCATTATGAACAATATATTAATTCACAGATTTACTCGTAATGCAAGGAAGTAATTTCTATACAAATATAAATGAGTTTAACAATAGGCCAGTTGATTAAGAATCCGTAGGGAGTATATTAGTACGACGATCCTGATGATGAGTGCACACAGAACAATTTAAGAAGAAGAAAGCCGTTTAGAAGACGTAGAGCAAGTTGTTTCAAAGAGTGGAAGTCCTGTACAGGAAGAGAGAGGGTCTCATTTAGGAAGACACGCTTCTAAACTATATATATACAGAGACGAAGGAAGGGTGAGTTTATGAGGGAAAGAATTGTATAAGGTGCGACGAGTAATCAGTTTCTTCCTTCTTCAATTCTTAAATTTCCGGATGATTTCACCCGACTCTTTTCTGACTTCTTTTCTGTAGCATTTCGTTTCTTTTGTGCAAAGTACAAAATCTTTTCTTGTGTGTGCAGTCATTTTCAAAAAGTTTAATCAACCCATAAGAAACGGACTTTTATAGGAATGTACTGTGGAAAGGATTGCGTAAGAACGAGATATTTCTATGTAACAAGTACTCGCGTAATGCTTAAAGAAAGATCGTGTGTGACTATCTCGCATCTGATGAAAGTTGTGTGTGTGTAAAAATAGTGAGAGAGTATATTACAAAAAGCAAGAAGTGTCAGATACAGTGGTGGTGATTATGGAAATGTTCTTTCTTCCAGAGATTTCTCTCTTTGACTCTTACACTACTGTCCTTGTATGAAAGTACGTAAATCCTCCTATACACAACGACACTACTTATTACATTTACTCATGGCCCATAAAATGTCTCTCGAGGAACACTACAACTACACACAGGGTGACTTATATTCGCAACGATAAAGCACAAGAAATGATGTCCAGTTGGACAAAATACTTCTTCACACGTTCATAGATGATTGTGGATGCGTTGTAGGTTGAGAGCAGTGGTGTATACGTATTACGTAGCTCTATTCAGAAATAACTACCATTATGATTATTATCACCCATTCAATATATCTTGACTCAATGAATAAATGGTAAGCAGGGATGTGTGTGTATTATTCACATTCAAATCCTCCATGGGAGGAGATTAGTGGGAGTGTGTCGTCAAAATGTCTCGCCTTGTGATATTTCCATACAAAATAAATCCCATCTTTATCCGCAATCACAATAAAACAACTTTCTTCATCCCTATTTATGCTCACTAAAAGCTTTACTACACACATAACACGTCATTCTTTCTGAAGCGAATTCTAATATCTCCTACCCATGTGTTTTCCTTCTTTTTCCTCTTTTCCTTAATCTAACCTTAAGTAACCATTGTGTGTGCGTGTTGGGAAACGAAGTGCGAAATACTTTCTTCCTGTAATTTCTAATTTAGATACTGTACAAACAACTGAAAGATTTCTATGCAGAGGACAAATATTACAGAGTTACAACGAGTGAGGAAGAACTATAGTGGACTTTGTTTTATACTATTCTTGTTTCAGATGAATTCATCTCAGAGAGTGAAATAATAGACGCTCGTGTCGTCCTTCCTCTCCATTAAGCTGCTAAACAAAAAGCATTCGTCTTTTCCATTAAATAGGATTCCGAGAGGAAACGTACGTCTTTTTGAGATTGCATTAATTAGCCATAAATTTTGATAACACACGAAAGAGATTTATCAGGTTGGAACATCTCTTTCACTCATTAAGGCTTTGCATGTGTACGAGGAATCTCTCTTTATGTAAAAGTCATATATGTATACTTTCTACTCAACTCTTCTCTAAACTTTTATTATGCATATTTGAGTCCATTGATGGTTATATAATATATATAATATACTTCTAGGTATGTATATAACTGGTGGCTAAAAGCACATTCAACATTTAAAAGGAAAACTTCATTACCTCTTGAAGAACTAAAGTCTATCAGACAGTTATTCTCGAAGTTCGTTCCATTATAAAACATTGTTCACGCGTTATGCATACGTTCGTTGTGTAAAAGTTATTTGGAGGAACTCGAGTGTGTGTACTCAATCCACGGTAATGACATCACAATATATGTATACTTCATTGAATTCGTAGAAAAACTAACTAGACGATTTCTCAGAGAGAGAAGAGACGGTTTGTGTCTAATTCTACGAGATTAATCATTAAGCATTCTTAGAGATAATTTAATTAGTCACAAAGTTGACTGTTGCTTCCTGGAATACGTACACACGGTTGTGTGCTTGTTATATACATATTATCTCAACGAGGAGAGAGTTAGAGAAGATTAGGAGATTGGAAATAGTCCAGACAGAGATTCAGATTAATTGCACTGCTTATTTATTCTACACCAAGATATCTGTTTGCACAAGAGTTGGTTGAGGTTTATCCGAACTACTGTTAACCCGAGATCATCATCATCCAAGTCATAATATCTTTAGGAGATTTATAGCAAGCGGTGGCCAAAACAATAACAAACCTGAACAAGACCTTTGCTTTTGCATACTAAATACTATTTCAAGACCTTATTACATTCCGAATGCCGTCAATAATAAAAACTTCAGTTCTTTTTGTGTTTTCACAAGAGCCAGAAAGGAAGTTCATGTACAATACACTCACAAAATTCATAGAGGAAATGAATATGTTTCCTAGAAAGGTGGTGGTGGTGGTGGTGGAAATAAAGATTCCTAGGGAAAGTCTCGAGTCAGACGACAACGATTATGAAGTAAGATTGTAGATTACGGTCGTAGAAAGACATTATCGTAACCATCGTCATAAGAAAAGTGTCTCTGGGAAATATGCAATGAAGTAATGAAATGAATGAAGTTGGCTACTTTCATTTGTTTGAAGACGGAATGTCTCCATTTAATGTTACTAACTTTGGACAATAAAGAGAAAGGAAGAAGAAGGTGAATGAATGTGTGTGTGCGTTATTATTAGATGAGATCATCATGGAAAGCTACACACACACTACCAAATTGCCTACTCTACACGTCTGTTTTCCTATAGCCCTTCAATTGCTCCTTCCTTTTCGTTATTCGTTCTCTGTGAAACTGTCTGAAATTAGCCACAGTGCTCTAGTGTGACACCACAAATGACTGGACTCAATGTTTCCTCAGATAACAAGAGAAGACGTAGTGAAGGTATATATGTAGACCTATATGTAGGTTTAGTCTAACAAAATGGAACTAACTTTCAGACAGAGTTTTTTATATTTTCCTTCCTTCCTCCTCCCACTATAGTGAAGAAAGTGTCGATAGATATATATTTATATGCAGGAGGGAAAGAAAAAGTTACCTCTGCAGCAGGTTTGCCAGCTCGAGAGATGCACTCAAGTGTGATTTCTCGATCTTCAGTCGTTTGGAGGAAGTCACCCTGAAGTATTTGAGGAGCTCCTGTAGGAACTTCGATAGTCAGTTTGGCATCTGCAGAACGAAGCTCCCGAATTCCAGAGTCTGGAGGTCCTGGACTCACTTGGCACTGGAACACCGCGTCATCTTCTAATGTCACGTGGTCTATCACTAATGTGTAGTCACCTATCATAAACCATATTAAACCGTGACTTATACTTTCTTTCTCATTCCCATCAATCAAAGATCGAAAGTCTCCTCTCCTACCAATAAGATAGAGATAAGAGAGGAAGAGACAGATCTTTCCTTCTGTCACCAGAAAAAAACTCATCACCCAAACACACGTACCTTCTTCTTCACTTCCGCTCATCCGATATCTCTCATACCCTTGAAGGTTCCTTTCAGTCCCAAGTCCAAACCCGTCTCGGGTCCACTGGAGAATTCCAGCTTTGTTTAGTACAGAACATGCTAGCGTCACTGTGTCACCCACAGTGGCAGTCTGATTGTCTGGAGTTCTTCTGAATAATTGTTGCTGTACTGGGGAAAGATTGGCATTTACTGTAGTCACAAGAAGGAGAAGTGCCCACAGGGTCACTTCCACCCACGTTCTCATTTGACTTCTGCTCATCATTGTCTCCTTTCTACTGCTCAGTCTTTTGCTTCTTCTCCATGAAATCTCTTGATCACTTTTGTTGTCAGAGTTGACCGTGTCTGAACTCAGATGAGACATCCTGGCCACCATGATAATAGCGATGATGATGATCAATTCCTCCACACCATCCACACTCGATCGCCTACACAAAGAAATGACATAATATTTACTTTACGCTAATCACTTTAATTCCTCTCTCCAATAATATTTCTACTTCATCTTCGCAACACAAACATTTACTCTTCATCCTCATCTCTCTCTCTCTCTTTCAGCTTGTCGACTTTGTAGTTTGTAGTACGTTATGCTTTCACTCTCTGGGCGATTCATAATGAATCCAACAAGCATTATAACAATCACCTTTTCATTCATAGAGAATTCTCAGAAGTGGAAGAAAGGCACTCATCACCGTCAACTCAAAGTGTGAGAGAGAATTTCGGGGAAATGAAAGTGTATGCAAAATGGAGAAGGGTGGATTTTAAAGCAATTTCCTTCCGATACTTTCTCAAGACTGCGTATATATATATGTGTATGTGACGAATTGATGTCGGAAGTTAATGTTCGGACACTTTTCATCATTCACTTGAGTCTCATGGAATTTCTTTGAGCACTTCTTCTGAGCTAAAGCGGTTTCGTTTGCTCTGCTTCAAGGCTTTTTGGAAGACGTGCGATTTCTCAAATTCACAAGGCTTGATAGACTTTCTTCTTCTAGTACGGGGGTGTCAGTAAGAGAACCTGAATTTGAGTCTCTCTCTCTCTCTCTTTCTAGATACATTTTAAGTCTTGCTACGAGTACGACTCAATTGAATTGGCAAAGAGAAATTTAATATGTTAGTAGTAGTGAAAGAGTGTGACTATTGATTTGAGAAGGCTCTTCTTTGCTGTAAGAAGTCTAAATGGAGAATCATACATTATTCGCCCTCTTCGTTCTCATCATACCAAACTATATGACATAAACCATCCACCCGCTCTACATAGAGTATATATATAATATACGTTGTAAGTTTCTATCCAGAGAGAGAGAGAGTATTTCAGTTTTTTAGTTGAAAAAGAGTTTTGCATGAAGTTGGCACTTTCACTCAACAGAAAGGCACAAAAGAAGACTTGGCTCACCCGCGACACAAAGCAACTCTCACACAGTCCAAATGTATCTTTTGTGAGCAAAAACCCAACTGCCTATTTATCAATATATATGCAACGGAAACTTTTTTTTTAAATCTCTTGCCTATTCATTTACTTCATAATATATAAATCAACAGGCTTCAATGCAGACAGACCACGACATTTGAATGTCTAACCAACGTAGATATAGCATAAGCTATAGTAAATATATTATTTTATGGAGTTCAATCAAGCAATCCTCACATTGCCCCATTGCGCCCAACTTGCAAATAAAATATTCCACACAGACACTCTCCGTAATAATTGCATCTCTCAAGATCACGATCATAAGTTTTAGACTTTCTCATCATTTTCCTCACACACGTAGAAGTGAAAGAACAAGTGTGAGGAGGGTCTTAAGGGAATACATATAGAATGTTTAAGGAACTACATAGTATATAATGTGTGTCTTCGTATATAACGCTCACTGAGTTCAATTGTACTACAAAAGTATATAACCACACATTCGGACTTTTAGAAGTGTAAGAGCAGAACTGAAGAAGCAGATGTTGAACAGAATAATGAGATTTCCATGAAACACACTTGGAGAAAATTGTGATAATAGTTCAATTACGTAAAGAAAGGAAAGTTCCCTGTAGGTTTGATAACAGAGACGAGGCGAAAGAGAGAGAGAGAAGCTCTACTGACCCAAATTAACTTTTATAACTCTTACAAACTTTATTTCGTTCTTTCACACTCCTTTGTGATTTTGTCCTTGTTTTACTTTTACACGTTACTTTCCCATCTCTTTCTAAAATATGAGATTTATATCGGAGAGATTCTTCCAGGAAGAAAGTTAACTTTTAATTCCTATCTGACACATTTCACTCAATGTACAGTTACATTACTGTCATTTTTACACACATACTCACATGTATGTGTATCACTATGTATTAGTTGTACGTGTGTAATATTTTTAACCGCGAGTGTGTATAGTGAGTACTATATAAAACATTCCCTTTCCTTGTCCATATGTCCTAAAAGGACAGAAAGTTCTTCGCTGCAAGAGACAAGAAGGACTCCTTCTCATGGTACACACCTCCTTCTCCTTATCCACCACCTCTTTCTCTATATTGTACAGGGTCCTCTCTGGTGCTGAACAAAAGTGTAACCCTTTCCAACAAAGTTCGTACACAATGGGAGCAGAGTTGTGTGCCAATTTTTCATTCAATCGTTTCGTGTGTCTGATTTTGACGAGAAATTTTGGCTTCAAAATGGTCCCTTTTCTCCACCTTTTCGATGATGGATGAAGAAGTCCTTTCATAACTTTTGGTATAATGGCACATCCATAAATCACCAGATTTCAATACAAAAATTAGTCAACTACTTCTACCATACACAATATATATACATCGAGGGATATTTTGGGTGCACACATACGAGGAGCCAGTTTTGGTTACTTTCTTCTCATATCATTTCAATCAGAGTCAATATACATTTCTAAGCTTAAGCAGGAGCATGGAAGGAACAACTTTTAAAGAGAAAAAGAGAGAAAGTCCCACTGGACAATTCTGAAACTGACAAAAGGACAGCTACACACAGGACATGAGTTGAATTCAGATTATGTCACTTACATACATTCGCTACTTCCTTCTTTCTCTCTCATATGTATAGTGTGTGTAATGCACAGACTAAGTTGAAGACTCGCAAGTGTGGAGCTTTCTCTCTCTCTCTCTCAGTAGAGCTTCTTTCGATAAAAATTTCAAAATTGGTGAATGACCAACGTGTGTGTCTGTGTGAATGTCTCTATCCTCTTAGTTTTTCTTCAGGGAAATAGATTCTTCTCAAAATTTAGATCTTTCTCGTAACTTAAGTCCCTCTGGTCTGTCTAAAATGTCCAAACGAGCCTCTCCTGTACTTTACAGCAGCTACCGTCTCCGATATATATATGTATATATGTGTGTGTTTAGTGAGTAAAATTCAGGTCAAGATTTCCTATATCGTTATCTGCGACTGTATATGAATCCCTTTCCCCTGGCTGCTCTGAAGTCTCGAGTGGAACGGAAGATACGAATGAAATACGTGCTTAGGATGGTCCAAGTGGCTTTACGGAGGAATCTACGAAGAAGAAGGAGTACACACAGAACATATCGCAACCACTTAGCCCTAGTTAGTTATGGACTAGACGACAATCTTTTGCAATTACGGAGGAAAAAGTAAACTAATCTTCTAGTTACCACTGTGCTCACACTCTATATAGTAAGGTTCATAAAAATGGGAGAAATTATTTCTCTCCATTTTCCCCTCGAAAGTCAACATTGGGAGTTGTTAAAGAGGGAATTAATTGCTTTATATGTGCTTTCTTTACTTTTCTACTGGGTTATTAAATGTGTCATACGATATCCCATGTCGTGTATGATGCAATGACACT
>Ga0194135_10000179_pt1 | contig 36968 bp, 21 predicted proteins | sample LitLau_LLRF_2013_FD_134024 | JGI IMG/M metagenome (GOLD analysis project Ga0194135, IMG submission 134024) | Freshwater sediment microbial communities in response to fracking from North America - Little Laurel Run_MetaG_LLRF_2013 (version 2) | ecosystem: Environmental > Aquatic > Freshwater >... | reverse complement strand
CCATTATTTCATGCCCTGATACTTTCTCCCACATCATACTTTGATCCTTCAACCTATTTGCTTTGTGGTCAAAGCGTTTGATGACTTGCTGCTGCTCCCTGCCTACCTATTCACATTATCCTAACTTATTATTATTTAATTATTCAATTGTTCGTATGCTCGTGTGCATTTCTGGATATGAAGTAATAACATTCTTTTCATAATTGACATATAACGCACTCACACAATTTTCTTACATCAGAAATTCATTATTTGGATGTCTGCCTCTAGCCTTGCTAACTAACTTGAAGTGATTTCTTACAAACACGGCCGGGTACTTGATATAATGGCACAATAGCAATTGCACATTCAAATAGACTGTGTATTGTACGCGCATAATGCTTGGAGCACGAACTTCTCTTTACCGTCTGCTTTACCGCAAAAACGGAAGAAGCTTTTGAGAATTATTATCAATTATCATACAGCAAATCAAGTTTTTGTACAAAAATTCGCCTTACTCTTTTACATTCCGATACCATCCAAAACGTCAATCAATGTCTCTTACGTCTCTATACAGCAGTCAAGAATTTTGATTTCTTTCTTATGCTTAATATTTCATTTAACTACTGCACTACGCTTTCAATGAGCTCAAAATTATTTACCAAAAAGAAATAGCTTTATTTGAGATGTAATTCCGGAATGACATTTTACATTAGCTGACCGACCGGCTGATTTTAGGAGTAAGTTAAATTGACACTGTCATTTTCAACATTGTTCCTTTGTGGTTTTCAATTTTGACGGACAAGTGATGAGAAGTGATCGTATGCAAGATTAGTAGCCAAATATACATAGTGTGAGTGGGTAGACACAGTCACAAATCGGCATCACAAGTGTCAGGTATAAAGTCGACACAAGAGATGGGTTGTGTTGTAAAGGTAAACTGAAATTGCAATGATGCATAATAATATGCCTCGTTTGTCTGCAGGTGCTTCACAGTCCACAATCGATGCAACTTGCAGTTAGTCGAGTCGATAGATGGATGAATTATGTCTTCTTATAATTAAAGCAAACATGAGAGCTTCATTAACACTTAATGAAGCGTCATTAAGTGAGTGTGATACAACATTGTTAGTTCACTTCTCGCGTGTTTTATTTGTAACAATATTTATTCAACTAGCAAACCATGAGATCACATTGGCATTGATGCGCTCCAATTTTCACTTCCGACTCCCTAAGACTTGTATATATTCATTTAATTACAATTTTGAAACAGAATAAGTGAGAACGCGTGTAGATTACTTCCCCATTCTTTCGAAATTACGGAATCCTTCTTTTCGATTTTTAATTCAAGTTTATTAAATCACAAGTTAATCAACTTAACTTTAATAGACGATTTCCATCTTACAGAATGATTGTGTTAATAGAGTAGCACAGTACCCCAGAAAGTTAACTTTGAAGAATTCAATTGAATATACATATATACATAGACATTATATATATACCTATATAAGGTCTTTTAATACTTTTATGCAAAGCAACTGCTCGATAATTATGCAGTGTGCCATTAAATCTATCTTTGTGTGAGGAAAATTGCATTTTAAGTAGGTGCGGCTTTCACAGCATTTACAGGTTTTGTGTAAAAAATGTGGACACCAGTGATTACTAAACTAACCTTACCAATTGCCCCACGAAGACAAGAAAACACGAAGAACTTGACGGGAGGCTTGTCGACAAGTGTGGATTCTTGTATTTACCAACCATGGATTATAAAATATGCATCCAAAAAGCGTGCTATCCCAGAATAGGCTTCATTTGCGAATTTGCAAATAAGACAAGCATCTCATGCGGCCTGTCAGGTTTCACGATTACAAGTTTCCTCTGTAATCATAAAACTCATCTTTAGGAACTCGTAATCATTGCGTGGTACGGATCATCGCCAAATTCTTCGCATTTTGCCTTATTTCACACTAGTTTTATTCTGAAGTTTGACGACCAGAAATGGCTCACGGCGGGGACCAAAAGAGTATCTCACATAGCAAATTCCGAATTCACTTTGAAATTTCAAACAATGGTACAAAAATACTTACACTTTTGTACTTTTGTCTTTCCTAAATGTTATTTGTCAAATTTTGTACAGAAGCTTCCCTGAAGATTAAAATACAAAACAATTTAAAAATTGAGCGGAAGAATGATTAAATAAAAATAAAAGTGTCTGAGGCAATTACCAGAAGGATTCGCTCGCTATATTATAATGAAACTGATGAAGTGAACAAACTAGATCTATCAGACTTTCAGGCATAGAGCCACTTCTAAACAGCCTTTTGATACATCAGTCCCGAGATTTACATACCAAATTGATGCTCTTTAGTTGAATAATTCTGCGTAATAATTGGCTTATGATTTTAATTGATCAGTCAAAATTATTGCTTAGAAATCAAACCACTCTGTTGCCTGTGTTTGGGGCTACGAAGCCTGAATTAATGATAGCTTATGATTCTGAGAATCTCTTCGAGAGATTGATTTCAAGGGATAATTAATTCCTTGCCCTCAAGTAAATACGTGCATCTCAATGAGATCTCATCTCTACAAATAATACAAAAATCATCAAAGTGGTGGGAATTGAGATGTTCCTGTTTTACGCAATAATAATAATGTTCATTGCCACTACACGCATCAGTTCTGCAAGCTTCTTTCTTATTATGGTTACAATCCCGTAAATTTTGTGACAATAATAACGGTTTCATGTCATAAAAGTAAGAAACCAAAGGCAATGATGGGCATAATCGACTATAGTCGAGCATAGTCAGACGAGCCGGTAAAAGTAACTTCTATACAAATGTTGCTAGATTTGTAGTCAATGATCCATAACAATGTTCAATAGCTCATACTATGATGAGTATTACTCAAATTCTCATTTCTGTAAAATATGTAGGCTAGAATCGATAGAGAGATCAGTAGGAGATAAATCTTTCTTTCTTGATTTGCAAATAGCGTACCAAAGTCTAGTTTTCCGAAGTCTAAAATCATTTGTCGAATTAGTGTCTGGATAAGGATTATGGGTTCTTGTAAAAGTCACCATTTACTACGGCGTTTCAAATTGGATTGCTTGAGTGAAGGGTCCAAATGGAAACAATTTGGAATTATTGTTTTACTGTTTCTATCAGCTAAATTAACCATCAGTAATGTGAAATACATCTCATTAGGAAGCGACTCCAAGTCTTGCATATGGGGAGGAAATAAAATGAATAAATCCTCCAGTTCACTTGCGTGCTTAGGAGTAGAAGAGCGTCTTCGCAATTCTGAAAAAATCTACAAGAAATCCGTCGAGTTAAGGAAATCATATTTTAAAACTGCATTAGGAGATTCCGAATCCCCAATATATTACTGGAACTATTTGCCTCCCTCATTTAACTGTCCTCATTCAGTTCAAAGATTAGGTCGAATGGGTGTTGGGGGAAAGTGGGTATGTGGAATAGAGCTATATGAAACTTCCAAATCACAGCTATGTGTAATTTATTCGTTTGGAGTTGAGAATGAATCATCATTTGAAGCAGAAATGCTTGATAAGACTAATTGTGAGGTGTATGCGTACGATTTTAATGCTTTTCAAATCGGGTACCCACTTAATCAAGGAGATTATTTGGATGATAGTGATACAAGACTCCAATTCCGACCGTACGCTTTAAGTCCTAAGAATATAAACAGCACATTCATGACTTTGGGAAAACTCATGAAATTGAACGGCCACGATTGGATTGACTTTTTGAAACTGGACATTGGTGGAAGTGTAATTCCGTGCTTGACTCAAGTGATGGAAGAATTCAACGAAGTCCTTCCTTTCGGACAAGTGCAAATTAAGTTCCAAGTTGAAAATTATACCAAAAAAGGGTTACTCGAATTGTACGAGTGGTGGGAGAGACTCGAACATCATGGATTAAGACCATTTGCTTCAGAAGTCAACCAACACCAGTCTTGTAGGATCAACTCAAAGCAGTTGAAATCAATCGAGTACTCTTTCATAAATATCAATGGAAATAAAATTATTGCAAGCTTGTGAAATGAAGCATCATTAGTTTTGTCCTAAAAATAATTTATTATTCTTGTTAGTTATTTAGGTACGTCTAGTATAATTCATTTCTCTCTGACACTAATAACTCGTGAGTAAACGCTTAACAGGCGAATAAGAGTGTACTTGATATTACGGTGTACTAGTAAAAGTAAGAGAACATAAATACAAGTATCAATATCTTTCACATGATAAGTCTACTTTAATGTCTTTGAATTTTAATACTGCTTCGCGTGATACAGCTTATTTTGCAGTTACTAGATAATTATTTAAGTGTTCTATTAAATGCAAATAATCTTCTACATTCATCATTAACTAATTCGCACGATTGTTACTACTATTACAAGTATTACAACTTCTACTACTACTACACACCGGATTAACTAAACTCCAAAAAGATATATTATTATCACTAATTATTTATGTTGAAAGACTACAAATTAGTCTTGCACCGTAAACGGTCTTACAGAATGGTTACTTTACTTTACCATAACAGACGAATTAGCTAAAAATTTGGAATTCATACAAGTTATTGAAGCTTTAGGCGCAATATCAGTTAGAGTAATCGAGACTTTTAGTAAGCAGTTAAGTATTCCATTTTCAACAATAGCCTCTTCAAGTCTGTTTTTGTATTGTTTGATTCTATATGGCTTTTTGTCACTCTTTCGAGTGCTGCTAATAACAAAATTAAGTAATTGAAAAGGGTAAAAAGTAGCAAACTAATTTACCATAATCTAGTAGTATTGTACATTGTACACCTTTCAATTGAATAAAAGTTTTAGAAGCATTTGCAGTCTATTCAAACAATGGAATAAAAGTAAGTGTCCTAAGACATTGTAAAAACGTGATTTTGTTTCTAAAAATACTAGCTAAAGATTTACACGCAAGTTTTCTTTACTAAAGTAGGAAGATCTGGTGGAAATAGCAGTTCGAGGTTAAGTAGAGGATAAGAGGATAAAGGGCACAAGAAATGAAGTACAGCAGTCTAGCTGTACTAAAAATATATTTGAATGAGTAAACCTTAAATTGTATTCCTTAATTAACATTTACCACCAAGTATTACACAACACACATATCTAATTAACATAGAGTTACATAATGTCAAATCTGCGGCACTAAATAATACCGACATGAAGCAGATAATGATATTTTGAATTTTAATTTACTGGCAACTGTTGGTTGAAAAGTTGTACAGGCGATATTGTAGCATTAAATACAAAAGTTGGTGGTGTGAATAAGTCTCTTGGACAGGTTTGGATGAAGGTCACTCTCAAAACGACAATAAAATTCCAATATACATTTTTATGCTAATTACCGGAAAAGGAACTCACTACGAAACCAGGATTATTTATTGTTGGTAGAAGTAGAGACGTCTCCGCTTGTTGTCGAATCTTCATTTGCGCCTGACCACTTGACCACATTTTCATTGTCGTCGTCTTCATCTGACATATTTTCCTGGGCATCTTCAAAACCCTCGCAATTGAGTGCACTTGGGTCAGTTAACACAGAAGGTACCATAGTACTAGCTATTTTAGCACAATAGTCACTGTAACTGAGGCCATTCAGAAGACAGACGATGATGACAGTCATGTTGTCACATCCCAATCCTCCCATTTGACAATCAGGGGCCAAACAATTGCTCATGATTTCTTCACAGATCACTTCAGGCTCCAGTCCCAGCCCTAGCCGTCGCCTAACAAATTCAACTGCTTCCTCATTAGTGACGACATCCCAAATTCCATCACAGGCCAAAATGACAAATTCCCAGTCTTTGTTTATCGTTCTAACTTCAACTTCAGGGAGTGCAATGACGATTTGTTCTTCAGCTTTCATACTGGTATTACGTTTGAACACAAAGTCTCCTAAAGCTCTTGACAACGCGAGATTTCCATTTACTCTATTGTATTCCACCCATCCTCCTGCTTTTTGAATTCTTGACATTTCCTCAGGATTATTAGGCTTATGGTCCAACGAAAGAGGATCTGCAACACCTTTTACACATCCTACGGCTCGGGAGTCGCCAACATTTGCGCAATACAGCCTGTCATCCTTGATAAGGACAGCAATCGCTGTCGCACCAGCGAGTTCATCTCTCATGCTATCATCCTTTCTCATTGCTTCGTCGAATTCCAGAAATCCTTGTTTTAAGGCATCAGCATAATTCCCGTGACGGTACTCTGGCCTCTGAACAATAAATTTGTGAAGATGATTCCCAGCATGCTGAGCAACTTTAGGGCCTGCAAAAACATGATGATTGCAAATTCTTCCATATGAAATTCACATTTTTATGATGAAATTTCCAAGATCAGTCAATAAAATACCTCCATGGCCATCATAGACAGCAAAAAATGCTGCATCGTTGTCATCTGGGAGAGAAAGGATGTGTGTGTGACTATCTTCCATCGAAACTCTCCATCCTTGCATGCAACTTGACCCAACTTTGTACGTAGAATTTTGAACACACGCAGATTCTTTAGCGGTCACAGGTTCCGACAGAGTTTGACCCATTTTGACCTTTCTTTTTATAAATTTCTTGATAAACGCGCGGAGTATTTCGGAAAATTTTTTTTACAAAACTCAGACAAAAATCAGCCAATTAATATTACAGCTCCCGTCCCCTACCGCTGATGCTGAGTAATTTAAAATTTAAAATCGAGAATCCAATCTCCTTGACTCCACGATACTGCACTCCTGAAACACAACGAGAAACAATCAATGAATGAATTTGTGTACAATTGACGATTCTAAACCAGGGCCGATAGACAGGTGTTTGCGAAACTACTGTGGTACTGTTGATCGGCCCTGATTCTAAACAATTACTATATTTTTAGTCTGGAAGAAACGGGATACTATTTACAAATATACAAATGTTCTACAGTTTTTGAGCTATCATCATCATCGTTATCATTCCATTGAACAAACTGCAATGACTAATGTGTCGTACGAATGTTAATCATAACTTCATGATCATTCGTCATAAAGTTACAACAACCTATGAACTAAACCACATACCCTTATTTATTTATTTGCATGAAAGAAACGAAACTAACTCAATCAAATACTAAACTTGAATTGCACTAGATCATTCTAACTAACACACTTAGTCGTGTAACAGTAAAAAGATAACATCCCAATAAAATTCAACTTTCTACAGCCTACTATTCACCTCAATCAATATCTGCTCTATAAACTCGTTCGCATACTCGAATTGCATCATTTAGCACCTTCCAGAATTCAAATTCACAGTTTATCTAAAATATCTGAATTGATTGTCACCACTCACCATCACCACACGCCCCTAAGTCAAAACAACACTTGAATATCACCAGCTATGAGTACCCTACTGTTATCTATAGCCATTCTTTCAGTGCGAATCGCAATTTGATTTTGAACTGTAATCACACTACTTACTAGACTTCAAAATCCCAAAGTTCAATCTATTTAGGTGACAAAGCTCATCATCATTCCTTCTCAACTTCTCACAACAGTAGCACTCACTCACACAATATTACGATGATAATAATACTAACAATAATCAGAAATAAACTCACGTGAATTCACCGTATCCAGCAGCAGTCTTGCCTTAAAAGAACTGAGTCCACTCTTGTTATTATTGTTAGAAGATCATCTGATGAGACCCTGAGTAAAATGTATGACTAGATTATAACAATATTAATTAACTATGAAAGAGGGGCTTCTAGGAAGAATGAAAGTTGTTAGTTTTGGATGAGACACAAAATGCAAATCATGACATGAGAATCGGATCAGAAGAGAAACGAACAAACCTCCTCTCCAGTCCGACTGACCAACCACCACCACCACCACAGCAGCAGCAGCAGGAGCAGATGAGACGACGAGGCTGTTGTATTGTACTAGGCCGCTGCGTATGCTTTATTACGGTGATGGGAGTGATGTACAAAAATCATCCTTTCTTCGCCCTCTTTCGCAACACCTTCACTGAACTTCCTTCTCTTCGCACGCCATCGAACTTTGTTGTAACTCCGCATAATTAAATATTATTTAAATGCTATTTTCGCATGGAGACAAGAAGAAGGAGATGTCGAAATCTGAAATCTCGAAATAGTATAAAGAATTAAAGAGGAAGAAGAATGATACAAATCCAAGATATGACTATTCTATACACAAGTAATAGTAATAATAATAAATAGTTAGATAATAACAAAATTAGACAGACGACAGACGTGTTGATATGAATATTGTGAATATTATATATTCTTAAGTAATTTTGAGAGTTCTGAGACTACAAAATCAGCTCAGACAACTCTGTTGGATTAGTAAAGTAGGATGCATATATAGTATATAGTAATAATTTCACATTTGGAATTAACAAGTGAAGGTAACATCATAACTCTATAGGAGTTTCAGGGGTTTCAATATTAAATTGGACATCCATTTCTCTGACTGCTTCTTCTAATTCGATGAGATGATCGTCCATGGCTTCATTGCTGATTTGTTTCATAGCTGAACATAAATTGTACAAGTATTCTTTGTTCTTTCCACTTGGACCTATGCTTTCGAAGATTTGTCTGGCCATGACTTGCAACGGAGCTGGGCCGAGGTAGTGATCGTTTTCTGGTGATCCGTAGTACATGATGACTGTAAATGGGTTTCCCCTACTTATATCTTCGTCATGGTTGTTGTCCTCGGGGACGGGGATATCAGGAACCTGCGTTACCGGTGCTGGTTCTTCGACTTTATTAGGTATATTAGGTATTCTGCAGCTAGCAGCTCGACTGCCGTTAATTCCTTCGTTTTCGTCAAAAGGATTAGCTGAAGGTACGAGCTCTATGAGCAAAGAATGGACGCTTTCGCTTTGATTAGATTCATCTCCGTACAGTCCAGGTCGTGAAGGGTCTAGTATTAGTGAGGGATGGTTGTTGTAATCTAATGGTGAAGGAGGTTCCAATATATTTTGAGTGTGGTTTGGAATAGGATGAAATCCAATGGGAACTTTCTCATAGCCCATCACTTCTCTCATGTCAAGATGCTTCATAACTCGAGATACATCGCGGTCGTGAATCTTATAAGCTGCACCCCACACTTGAGACTGAAAATAAAATCAAATTGTGGATAGTCATATGGCAAAGGTTTCAGGCATTCATGTTGATGATTCGAACTTAATAGCATTTAGGTTATCTCATATCTCATTTAATTAATGATGCAGCTCATACGCATACAAAATTATACATTGACATGGATCATAAGCATTATCTGAAAAATCACTTGAGCTTAATTTTTCTCACTGCTTTTTCGATCTCGAACAAATGTTCATCTACAACATTAGGAAAGTGCGTTTTCATGAAAGCAGCTAGTTTAAACAAATACTCATCATTAGGGCCTGAAGGGCCTTCACTATCTACAATTTGACGAGCGATAGTCGAAACATCAGCATTTCCTAGAAACAAAGGGCCAGATGGGTTTCCAACATAAACTGTAGTATCTAAAACGCCAATCTGTGCATCAAAATCCACTGACTCAGAGCAGGAGCTGGAAGTCGGATAGAACGGAATGACAACTTTCGTGAAGCGACTTTCCCTACGGTCAATAGTCTGAATAGTTTCTTTGTCATCATCATGAATTTCATACGCAACACCCCAAACTCTTGCCTAACAGAAAGAATCCCAAACTTGGCTTTTTAAATTTTTCAAAAACATTGATATCATAATAAAGGTGGTAATATGCAGCCCAAATACTTTATAATAATTGTCAACCATCTCACCTCAGGGTCTGACGAAGGTACTAAAGTCACCACACGACCAGGCTACAAAAAATCCAAAGCACACTCGTCAAATTCAGCTCTTCCAACTTTCTTTCTTAACATAAATAAATAGTTTATTGTATTGTTTAATACAAAAAGTCTCTTTCAAAGTTACCTTTCCAGGAACACCTCGATGATCAATGGAGCCTTGCCAGAACCGTCTGTCATACCCTTTGATGTATCCGACGACCTTCTTCACGTATGGAAAGTCGACCTTCCACACGAGTGAGCCATATCCGAAGATCCACATGTCACGGTGTCACTTGTTAAAACCAGAAATTTTGAAAGACCTAATTAAGTAAGTGCTATAAGGGCATTTAACGAACAACTTTAATGAGACACAAATAATGTCTGTCTGCTGAGAATACGAATTTTGAACGTTCCCACCTTTCCAAGCGATCTTTCTTTCTAAATGATTTCTCTTGTCGCATTGTTTTCGTTTGGAAAAGCGCGCGAACCTGCGTGTCAAATATCCACACAAAACAAGCAGACGTGTCCCAAGCTCTACTGGTGGTGGTATAGTAAAAGTAACGACTGGCTCATCATCTGTCAACATAATCTCACTCTTATCGATCTGGCTGGATAACAAGAACGCGGATTGCACGGAACAATTAATCTCCATTTAACAATTGCTAAAAATATAATCTACCTGTCTGCTGGTTTGAAACTGGATGGAGAGCTTACTAATCATAATAAGGAGTAGTACGTATTATGGCATCGTTCAATCTAAGGCACCTTAATATCTTTGTTATTTCCTTTATCGTGACATTCTACTGGATATACATTGCAGTCCGGTCGATCTTCAAGAGAAAGGTTAGTGCTCAGAGTTAAGTTCACGACACAAATATAGTATGAAGTATTTGAAGATTTATTATTGTAAATATATATTCGTCTATGATTTAGGATGATAATAACACTGACAAGAAGACGTTTGGTTTCTTTCACCCCTACTGCAATGCTGGAGGAGGTGGGGAACGAGTCTTGTGGGTGGCGTTACGAAGTCTTCAACAAAAGTATAGTATAAGTCAGCCTTGTTAATGTGTTACTTCTTCCACCAAAGTCATTGGTATTAACTTAGGTTTTGTTCTTCGTAGGTATCCTGAAAGTCATTTCATAGTTTACACAGGAGATGAAACAGTATCTGCTGACGAAATGATTGCAAGTGCCAAGATGAGATTTAATGTAGAGGTTAATCCGAATAGCGTCGACTTTGCGTATCTTACCACACGGGACTGGGTGGAAGCAGACACGTATCCTTCATTTACATTGATCGGCCAAAGTATTGGGTCTATGTACATGGGACTAGAAGCTTTATCCATGTTCCGACCAGGTATTACATAGAGGTGTAATGTATCATCGCTGTTTTTTATCATGAAAGTGCTGGAAAGTAAACTTATTTTATTATTTTTATAGATATTTTTATCGACACAATGGGATATGCTTTCACTCTTCCGTTATTTAAATTGCTGGGAAGGTGTAAAGTTGGCTGTTACGTGCACTACCCGACTATCAGTACTGATATGCTGGAGAGGGTTTCAAACCGCACAGAATCATACAATAATCCTTCCGTTGTTGCGAAAAGCCCTGTCCTTTCATCGTTCAAACTAGCGTACTATACTTTGTTCGCCAAATTGTACTCATCTGTGGGTAGAGCTAGTGACGTGGTAATGGTGAACTCCAGTTGGACGGAGAATCATATTAATAGTTTATGGAAAATCCCCGAGAAAACTTTGAAAGTTTACCCTCCTTGTGATGTAGAAGATTTCAAAAAGATACCTTTGCAAGTAAAAGACCCTGCAGAGTTGAGAATCGTGTCTGTTGCTCAATTTCGACCTGAAAAAGACCATGCCTTACAACTCAGATCAATAGCAAAACTCGGCAAAATCCTAAAATATGACCAATGGAAGAAAGTAAGACTTGTTTTAGTTGGAAGTGTGAGGAATGAGGGCGATGAGAAACGCGTTAAGGAATTAGAAGACCTTGCGAAAAAACTTGACATATCAGACCACGTAATTTTTCGGCTAAATGTATCGTTTCAAGAATTAAAGGAGGAATTAGGCAATGGCCTAATCGGAATTCACACGATGTGGAATGAACATTTTGGAATAGGTAGGTTTTCATGTGTATTTTAAGATCTCTTGTTTATTAAAACGTTTATTAAATATATGAAGCGAATTTATCTTGTTAAGGAATCGTCGAGTGTATGGCTGCTGGTCTTATAATGGTAGCGAATAAATCTGGTGGACCCTTGATGGACATCGTGTCCGAAACTGCTAGAATACGAAACGGATTTCTGGCATCAGATGAAGACGAATACGCCGAAGTCATAAAAAGTATTTTAAATCTATCTGTAAAAGAACGAGCAGATATAAAATTACGAGCAAGACAAAGTGTTGATAGATTTTCTGAAAGTGAATTTTCGATAGGATTTCTTAAGGCCGCTTGTGTGCTAGTCAAATAGATAAAGAAGAGTATATGTGTCAGTGCTAAATTCATTCGTAAAAATGCTGTAATCAGTTATCAAGACTGTGTTATCAATCCTAACCGATCAGTAAAAAACTAATACATATTAATAAAGTCTCTCAAAGGGATCGTCTTTGGTAGATCCTCTGAAGAGAAATACAGAATGGTTTCCCTAAAATTGAACAAATTCAGACTCCGCTCACTTATAGGGTATGAAGGTATATTAGGAGTTACTAGTGCTTGCGCAACTTTGGATAAGACTTATTCTTTTTCGATGAGTGGATTGGCCAAGCAACAGCTGATCCCATAGGAAAGTCAACTGGAGCTTCGTCTTCATAAACTGTTCCAATTTCCAAAGAGTATTTTTACAAAGCACCCAATACTAGTGACATTATAACAGGCCAAATGAATCATATGAAGCTACTTAATTCGTTTTAATGTTTTAAAAACTACCGTTGCATATCAAAAAGAATCTATTTGGGCATCTGTTCTTTTTTGAACTCGTATTTTGATGTATGCTATGAGCCAAGTCAACGAATCAGTCGACCACCACTCAGAGATTTTACGTGGCACGTTCCTGAACAAACTATGCGTCGTAAGTATGTCATATTTGTACCTCAAATGGTCATCTAGTGTAGGATGTCATTTGGGTTGCTGTAAAAGTTCTAATAATAGAAAAAATAGCGAAAAGCTGCTTTTTGAAGCATTAGCTTTTTGAAGTTCGAATGGTAGTTGTCCAGACAAAAGCGAAACTTCGTTCTTATTTCATTCTGTATGCAGATTACTCCTTGGTCAAATGCATATTGAGTTGAATATGAGCAGACATGACTAACGTAAGTTTCTCGTTACTTACTGCATACAACTATTCAACATTTCAACATTTACAGGATGATGAAAAATTTTGACACAACTAGAGTTCCGCTTTTGGAGCAAAAGTAACTTGCACCTCGCTTGGAATTGTAGCCAAGTAGGAAGTGAACAATAAGCTTGTGTCAAAACTGAGCTTTATTGTACAGTACATAGCGGTTAATCAATTTCATGTATCTCAATCGATTTCATCTTAAAGTCACGCCAATTTAATACAATTTATAATGCCTTGAGAAATTTAGATTTCGAGATCCGATACAAACTTTTGCTCGAATTATGTAATTTTTCTACTAATATGTAGTCTGCTTGTATAATGTGTCTTGTCTGTTTTGTTCAGTCAGTCGTTGATTGATTACTGTCGATTTTAAATACCTAACCTTTGATTAGAATGGGAATCAGAGAAATGAATATAAAGAAGAATAGCATGGCAATGGAACTCCAAGTAATGGCGTCTGACGTACTCGTCAACTGATTTAAAGCTGTTCCAGCGTGGACGCACATGAAGCTTGGAGGCATCAAACCTGAAATCACACCCGAGACACAATAAGTGATTCGACTAGCATAATTTTCCAATTCTTTGAGCATTGTAAATCAACTGGAAAATGGTTGGAATATATTGATTTGGGCTACCTATGAAAGTCCCGACAAAGAATGGGCCAATCGGAACTCCAATGATGGGGGACACGACATTAATGAACCAGTTGGGAATAAGCGGAGTCAGCCTCAGGAAAATTACGTAATTCACCAGATTATCTCGGTGATTTTCGACCTATTAAAGATTTAAAAAGTCAGGTTACGTACATCACACAGCTATTACAATTAGTATTATTATTTAGTTACTGTGAGAGCCCATTCGTTAACTTGTGCAGGGAAGTATTTAATCACAAGACTACGCCCAACCCAGAGAGATATGTAATAGCACAGTGATGCGCCAACAGCAGAACAAAAGCAGACCAATAGAAGTGCAAGCCATAACGGAAAAAGGAATCCAGCGAGAAGGGACAAAAACAATGAGCCTGGTATCGCAAATGTCTGGAGACTGTTTGGCAATACATGATAAAAGTTGTAGCGTGTAACAAACTTTTTAGCTTATTTTTAGAAATATTAAGAGCATGTCTCACAAAATATAAGTCAAGCTAAATCCAAAGAAAACTTGGAGAAAGTGGGAATTTTTGTACTTCACGAGGATCTTTCCGATTTCCTTCGCATCCTTAATGCTCGTAGGGATTTTTATCAACTCTTTTTCACGCCTGCCAATCAAAACAGAATTCTTAGGTTGCATGGAGAAGTTTTACATATAGCTTTAGGTGATCATTTTATACTTGTCAAGTTGGGGAAACGCGTAGTACAGAACAACAAGACAACACAGCGACATGACGAATATCAATGAAATGATTATCAGGGACCGATGAGAACTGCCCTGATGTGGACCCTCCTCAATATTCACAAGAAATCTTGATGGCCGTTCATCTCCAACTTCTCTCCGTTGATCTTCATCTGAGCCCTCTGACGGTGATGTTGGTTGAGACCGTGCGAATCTATTTACGACGCCTGAGCTCATTATGAAAATTAGCAGTAAGTGCCTCAAGTTTCGTCACAAAATTTGCAACAAACGACAAGCTGAAGTTCACTGGCTAAAAAAGGAAGGAATAGCTTACGACTAGGCGAGACATTTTCATATTTGTTCCTGTAGTATTTGTTGCCATCAGTAATCGTCTCGTTAAGGTATAAAGAAGCAGGATCAATCTGCTATCAATTATTGCAACTTCCGGTCTCTCTCGCGACACCTCCACCCTCTCTAATCACTACTAATTAATTTGAAGTACTTCCTCGTGCTTCCTCATCTATCAATAAACTTGTTTCAGGCACTTCATAGTTTAACTCATAATGTCATAATCCCTCTAATAAAGACTGTAGGCCTGTTTTCTCTCATTATTCACGCTAAGTATTAACTTGATTAACTTCTCCTCATCCAGCAAAGAAAGTCTGAACAGTTTTTGAGATTGTGAGATAGGTTCAAGATGAAAATCTCCGAACAATATCCCTTTCCTTTAAACGATACCAGCTACCCACTGTACGCAGGTACTTCGCATTTTCATCATAAGTCGTATATATCATAAATCCCATCTTTATAAGTCATAAAATCATACCCATACGATGTGAATACTCCAAAACTGATTTGGTTCTCTTTACAGATTTGGATTTTACTCCAATTTACGACAAAGAAGCCCCCAATGAAGTCGACAAGGAGCAGTTCAATTGCACAATGTCAATGGTTCTTGAGTTTCCTCCAGATTTGTTTTCTGACGAAGAGAGACTGCATCGTGGAGCAGTAGTCTTTCACTTCATAGCCACATTCTACGCTTTCATGGGGTTCACTATCGTCTGCGACAAGTATTTTTTCCCTTCAATTCAGCAACTATCTCAAGGTTCAGCTATTCATTCAATAGGGTCAAAATAGTAGAAAGCCTAGAACATAATGAAATCACTTCTGTATGATTTAAACGTGTCTCATGGTGCCTCATTGTCTAAAAGCAGGTCTCAATATAAAAAGCGATGTTGCAGGAGCGACGCTGCTCAGCTGGGTCACTTCCTCCCCTGAACTCTTCACCAACATCATTGGCATTTTTATCATGAAAGGCGACATGGGTGTAGGTAAAGATTTCAATGAATCAATCAATTTCATGGCACTCATTCATGGTCATTGTTTCACTTTGAATATTAATTTGATGCTCTGTATCGCCCTCTGAGCAGCTACACTTTCTCACGTTGCCTCACTTTCTGAAACTTATAATTTCACAAGCATATTTACAGGTACAATAATTGGATCTGCTCCTTTTAATCATCTCGCCATACTTGCTGCTATTGGACTAGCCTCTCCCACTGTAAAATAAATTCTTCTTCCAACAATATCGCATTCCAACAGAAGATATATAACGCAGTTATTTATTGTACTTGCAGCCAGTCAAGGTGGAAGCCTTTGGAGTTAACAGAGACGTTGCATTTTATGGAATGGCAGTAATTGCTTTGCTTGTCGTCTTATGGGACGAAACAATCTTCTGGTACGAGTGCATCTGCCTTGTGGCCCTCTACGGCATCTACATCATGACTATGGTCTACGACACTTCTCTCCGTGCTTTTTTCTCTCTCCACCCACCCTCCTTTATTCTTTACTGCTTCTCCAATTCTAAACGTTCCTATAACCTCAAAGATGACCTAACCTTTATCGATACACTAGCTAACAATAATACTACCAGTAGGTCTCTTTCGGTTCTTTCCAAGTCAAAAACTGTATCACAAGTCACACTCTTGAGTCTTGTCACCCCGTCCGCTTTCTTCATTTCGGAAGAGAACCCTTCAAGTAACTTCAGGAGAGGTAAACAGCAGAAGGTAGTAAGAAACTCTTGCTTGAGTGGAGACAAACTTAAACTGAGGTTGATAAGAACGAAAGCACTCTTGTGGGTGGGAGTGTCCTGGTTCGTGAGAGGGGCAAGTGTTCCTCTCAAGTGGCTTTTCTCGTGGACAATTCCAACCTTGAGCAAGTCATCCTCCGTCCTCCGAGTCCTTCTTACTTTCCTCTTATCAACTTTGTGGATTTCTGCCTTGTCCTACCTTTCCTCATGGATGATGGCCATCGTAGGTAAAAGAATGGCTACTCTGTCTCTTTACGACCTAAAATAAACCTCACGTTTATCATTTCAGGGTACACTTATCGCGTGACCGACACTGTTTTCGGAGTTTCTTTACTTGCTGCAGGGACTTCGTTACCAGAGGCTGTCTCCTCTGTTATCCTCGCAAGGAGAGGTGACTTATTTGTTTTATCTGAATGAGCTTTTCTCTCACCTATTTTGCATTCCAATATTTAATTCTATTTCACCAAAGGTTTGGGGACAATGGGTGTGAGCAACGGAGTAGGATCCAATACCTTTAATATCCTCATATGGTTAGAATCATTTACTAATTAGATTGCTTCAAAGGGGACGCATGAATAATTCAAAGTTTTCATGAGGTTGCGATAGAGTGTATGAGAAAACCTGATGCACGAAACGTAACTTTATTTGAGAGAAAAGCTTTGGATTATTCCCCTTTGTAGTAATCCAGAGAATCCAGACTATTTAAAACACAATAACCTTTGCAATAACAGCCTTGGACTCCCTTGGCTTCTTCGGGGATTGGTCGATGGAGTTGGATATGCACGCGTTGCCTCCTTCGCCTTGGGCTATTCCACGGGACTTTGTGGGGTCTCCATCGTTCTTATCCACTTCCTGCTCGCGGTCAACAAGTTCACAATCGACTTCAAAATTGCGTGTGTCTCATTTCTTCTTTACGCCGGGTTCCTTATTCTTGACTCACTAATTCAACTAAACGTCCTAGCAAAAGTTTCTCTTCCAATTTGTGACTGAAATTCTGCATTTGCATTTACTTTAACCCTGCATACTTACAATTAGTTAGCATATATGTGGTTTCCTATAAGTCGTTGAAGAAAGGACAAGTCATTTGCCACGTTTGCATAACTAATTCATACCATCTTGTTTGATTTCTCCAAAACGCGTTTTCCTTCCTGTTAGCCGACAATATAACTATTTGACTCTTCAATAATAAATGATATAGTAAAGACTACACGTGATTTAATGATCGATAAGCTCACACAGAAAACCACTGTTTGGGTGCTCATTATCTTATCTACTCATGTGTGCTTTCAAACTTCTCATCGTGTTTGCTTTTACAGGAAGTTGCAGATTTATTGATAAAAATTGAGATGAGTGAAAGCTGTGGTTGGAATACTGAATTCCGTGATTTACGTAACTCATAACTGTGTCTGTCGACTAATTAAAGCCCGGATTTGAAAACCCTAAGCTCAAAGCTCGTACCATTCTTTAGTACGACTTGCGTTTGCACATCAAGTGAACTTATTTCCAGCCCTGTACAATTTTTCAGGTAACTCAACTTATTGTTAGTCTCGAATGTGCATTTACGTCACCAGTTTGCACTCAGGGATATACATACCACTGAAGAGGCCTCGTGTAAAAAACTTACCGACTGAACCATATATAGAAGATAGAACCTACCTAGCTTATTATATGCTTCCTACCTTCAGCCACATTAATTCAAATCATATGTTTCCACGTTTCCAGTAACTGCTGAAAAATGAATTTATTTTGTCATCTTTATTGAGCAAGCTTTTCGCTTGAAGACTTTTTACGGAAGAGAAAGCGACAAAACAAAAAGAAGGGTAAATAATAAAAGGGCGTGGGTGTGACAAGAATCAAAGGTTTCTTGTGTGTAAGTCCTCAAAGAGACTTGTAAAGAACAGAAGCTATGCACTGAAACAGTAGCTCTGGTAAGAGTTGATATGCGCTCATTTTTTAACGTGAAATAGACATAGACAGAGTAGGTAAATAAACAAATAGACAATTAATTTTAAAACATACATTAAGTGTTTCGGGACATTCGGTGGTGAAGAATTACAGGTTATGGTATATAAAGCCTGGCTCCATACATTTGAAGGGGCGACGTGAACCATTTGAGACTTACGTATATATATACATAAGTCTCAAATGGTTCACGTCGATTCCTGAGTATAACTATATAGTTATACTCAGGAATCCTTTCTTCGGCTGTTGCGAATATATCTCAAATGGTATTAGTACATGGTGAGGGAAATAATCTTTATGAATTAATATTTCCTTTATTCAAATTTCAAAGGCAAAATTACTGACATTCCTGCTTATGTGGTAGCATTTCGAATGCACATCAACTATGACAGTAAGGCAGTACCTTTGGGTTTTGGAGGCTTAAATCTGAAGATACACACTCGTCAGAATAGAGTGCTGGATGGAAGTGTTGGGAAAAACCAAAAATGCACGCATGAAGAGGCTGTAGAAGGATTTTCAGGAAATTAATTAGTGAGAAAATGAAACTTTTGAAAGGTTATTTTTAGTTCGCTGCTGGTTTTTATTTTCCACCTGTTAATCATGAAATGGATAAAAAAGTATAAATTTTCCTGGTAACACACGAGCTAGTTTTTATATTTGAAGCGCCAGAAGCTCATTCAGTACTAGACTGAAATAAGTATTACAGCTAATGTAATGCCAACTGACTTCCCATTAGTTTTATTAAAGCAATCCTCTTCTGTTTCTTAAATATGGTAGTGCAGCAGATTCAGAATGTAGTGGAAGCAATAATAGTCTTCCGACGAAGAATTTGAGAAGAAAAATATGTTTATTTTGATGAGTATTATAGATTTGACACACACAGCTAATTGTAAGATGATTCAACATCAAACAAACATTAAAACATTACACCAGGATTAGAAGTAAAGCATTGGGTATAGATTATTAGAATTCCTCCCTATAATTCTGTTTCCCATTTGGTTTCCATAATTTACTGTTGAATGAACTACATTCTTTCCAGCTCCTATCACCTTCCTTAATATCGAACTTTCCGAAGCATCTGAAGTGCTGTATAAGTCTAAAGGTTCCGGCACTATGTAGTAAAATCAACAACCAACTTCATTCAATTCCATAGTTAAAGTTCCGTTTGAATAATAGTAGTAGCATGTGTCTCACTTTTCATGAAGTCGAGTATTAGACTGTTAATATAATTTGGCATCTCTTGCGGTAGAAAGTGCCCCCCACCTTCAACTATCTTGAGCGTGAAATTCTCCACATACTCTGAAGACTTGCAAATCATTTCAAGACTACAAAAAGGGTCAGCGTTCCCCACAATAAAAAGCGTAGGCACAGACGTCTTTTTTAAGCTTTTCTTGGAAAAGTTCTGCCTCAAAAGACTCCTCATGTAATTTACTGGGCCTATCCAATCTTCTACACAGGTACAAACGCGTACACTTACATAAACACATTACCTTGAACATGATGTTGATTGAGGGCTTATTCAATCTTACCGAGCCTGGAAAAAGTGTATTTGAAAGCGTCGATGTCTTGTTGCGTAAGATTGCCTCTTTTGCTGTTGGAAAGGCGTGAAAAGATTCTGTCAAAGACAATCAAATCCTGTTTCATCTCCTCTCGCTCGGGGAAGTACGGCAACTGACTAAAGTAGTACCACCTGCAACACATGAGTTTAGACCTGTACAAGATATTCGCTACCAAAAAGTTCACAGAAGCACTCCCGGCAGCTTTAACTAAGCCATAATATAGAGCTAGCACATCTGCCAAGGTTAATTATTTACGATGGCAGATTGTTTAATTGGTGAAAGGTGAGATGAAGGACTCATATAGCATCTCCGAATAAGTTGCGTCTCCAATTACCCGACATTTGGAACTCTCTTGAGGCTGAGCTCTTGGATGAAAGAGAGTGGATGAGGACTTGAGATAGAGACGTATGTGTCCACAACATCAGGATATTGATTAAGAAAGTACCACCCCAAAAGTCCTCCCATCCCGTGACTCACAACTGAACATTTTTTCCGACCTTATGCAACAACAAAAGCCAACATAATAGTTACATGGTTGAAAGCTCATGACTAATGTCAAAGCTTCTGTTTGAGATTTAATATGTTTGCGTACCTATGGCTGTGAGAAAGTCATATAGTTCGTCGACGAGGAGGGGAATGTTGTACTCTGACCTTGACGTAGGCTTATCTGAGTCCCCAAATCCTTTCATGTCAATTGCGACAACCCAATAGTACGATGAAAGGTTCCGAAGTTGGAATCTCCAAGAATACCAAAACTCCGGGTAGCCGTGAATTAACAGAAGAAGTCGATTATTCCGGTCTCCTCTCTCGACATAGTGGAACTTTGAGTGCTGGAAACAATAAAACAATACAATTTGTATCGACAATACTATTCTATAACCAACGCCGTCTGTATGTATGATTGGCGTATTGCACGAAGTCTCCCGAAAAAGCTTTCACTAACTATCTTACAAACAAGACATGGCAGTGATGGGAATGTCAGATTTTCCTTTGAAAAGAGTTATCATGAACATTATATTACAATTACATAATAATAAAAATACATAAGGACTTTCTAGCCGACTGGAGAAAAACTCCATAAACGAATCGAATTGTGAAAAGCAATAAATTGGTGTATTATTTGGCACACTTATTATTGTCAACGAGTTGAAAGGATCATATCAAGCACAAAATTGATGATCTCTCCTTCCAGCCTACAAGTCTTGCATGTTATCCGATAATGAGTTAACTTTTCACCTGACTGCTTCCTATACAGCATGCAAAATTCAACAAACTCTCTCAAATGAAGTGGCCTTAATTGTGCACCCCTTTTTGGATGGCACTAGTATTTTTTTTGCAGTTGAAGGGTTTTTTGACTCTTTAACAAGCAAAGATCGAGCTCAACTAGAAATCGGAAAACCCAACTTGATCTCCTATGTGATCTCTTGCATTGGTCTGTTCCCAGAATCACCTAAATGAAACTCGCTGACTATTTCCATTATTTCAAGAGCATCTCAATGCAAGTCTCGTCTATCTGGTGCAAGTTCAGTAGTTTATGATAGCAGCTAAGTAAGACATGATGATGTCAACTTATTTTCATGACAGCTTGTGTCTGCTTTTCCAAAAATTATTATAACGACGATATGAGAATATTCACTGCAGCTCCTCATTATTGTCTTTAATATTGCAACTCATTACGACACGCCAGCATTTAATGTGCTTTACAAACACGTATACTTCTAGCAACTCTCAATTTGAAACGTGAGTTAAAAGTGCCTTGCCATTTCTTTCAAGTTTCAGGCTTTATACAAATTATTTCTTTCCCAATATTAATTAATCCTAAACTTCGTCACAAAAATTAAACTTTCACCTTCAAACTCGTGTCCGTAACTATCTTTGAAAATGGCCTGCCCAACAACAGCAATTATATTTCGAGGGTTGCCGATCCTCATCCTATGCAACTGCCAACTAGAAATGCTAACGATGGTGGAAATGGTAGATCGTGGTCTTTCTTACTGCAAGTTTTGCATACTGGTGCGTCCCATATTCCTCGTCAGCAAGACACTTGGGGGGAATGGAAATGCGTTTGGTACATTTGTATCGGTCTGGATGAAGAATTGAGTTTATAATATGTAGAAAGACATACTGTACACTGTACACAACTATCAATAGATACAGTTTTACCGTTCCAAAACATTTTGACATTTTAAACTCAACTCTGTTTTCCTCCTATTTATAATTACTCAAAGGACTTCTTATTTCTTAATGAGAACTTCTGTACAATAAGGCGCACTGAGAGACCCTTTGATAATCCAGTTTACTATGACTGAAAGTAATTCGTGTGGAATAATTCCACTTAACATTTTGATTCACCGGAACACAGGTCGAACATTATGGAAGTCTTCTGAGGCATAATTACTTGAACATGTTCTTTGAACTTTTCACTGATCACTTTCGTACATGGCTGATCAAGCTTCGGTCACGTGCTCGCTTACTTCGTCCTTACATAATCTTAGTACCTCTTTTACTTTAATCGTTCCATGATACTCGTTATATAGTTTCAAGTGTGAAAATTCTTACAAAACAAATCTGCTTCACACTTATTTGTAAACTCTCCTCTCAATGACTTTTTAATTCAAGAAAGAATTGAACAAGTAAGTCTTGGTTAACCTTTTAAATCTGTGTTAAAAGTTAATTAAGAAATCCTTGTCTCCCGCTGCCACGATGATTGTAAAATTGTCATTTTGAGCGACCTTATCAGAAGTTTGTCAGAGATAGTGTAGTCCACTTACAGTTCTTGAGTGCATGGTCCGATGAAACTCATCATCATCATCATCATCCTCCTACTGATTCATATTGTATCGCAGATCATATTACGCCTCCATCTCAATTCCATGTTGCAGTTCAAACTAAATGGATTCTTTGAAATTATTTTTTACTGTTTGATTCAAGCAATTCTGAACAAAATCGCCAAATATAAACTCGCCAGAGTTATCATTTGAAAGAACGGGGATTTTCGGTATGATGGAAATATCAAATAAAAAGCGCATCCAGCCAGAACTGCATCAAAGAACATGACTGTAACATACATAATGTTCACAAAGATTATGAGGCAACTCATGGCTTATCAATGCCACATTCTCATGCAATATAACGTAGTAGACAAATTTATAGATATTTACATGAAGAAGTAGCAGTGACAGTGGGTAAAGGTCGTGTGGATGATACAACACATCCACCACCATACCAGTTAGTTATGAGGAAAGCTCACTCAAAAGATGTATTATGGGTTCAGTTTAAGTTGACAGAGAAATTGAGATTTTCACGAGTCGCTTTTAGCTTTGGTTCGTGTGATAATGTTGAGAATCCTATTTGGCCCTCAGCTTTCAAGACGGAGCATTATCGTCTTCAGTCCATCCATCCGATCTACACTAAAACCTTTTTTCTGCTCCTCAATCTGAAACTTCCCATCGTTCTTTGCTATTTTTGTAGAAAACAGCTCTCACACTTGGTTCCTTTTGAATATTCGCTTGCAGATTCAGATTGCTCAATCATCTAAGAAACGCCTCTGTGTAGCTTATCACAAAGTTGAGCAACACTCGACTCTTCTTCATCATCGATACTAAAATCAGGTTTTTTAATCACAGGTTCTTTAGTGAATGCTCCACGTGTTCTCAATAAATCAGCAGTATATAAATTATGTTCGCCACTTTGAGTTCAATATAATGCTGCTTAAATTTTTCGTCATTCTCTGCTCTATTTGTTGGAATCATATATTTAAATTATTAAAAGGAATTTCAAATTTTTCTTTTTGCAAATTATCAGGCGTCTCTTCAACATTTAAACTACTGTACTTTCATGAAAATCGAAAGGACACTTCAGGGTCCAAAAGAGTCCTGATGATAATACTTTATGGGAATTTCATATTTCTTCTTTTTGGAACCTATCAGGGGTGAACTATGAAATATGAAATCAAGTAAGGTTGTTCATTCGGTTCGATGCAAAGCTTTGGTCAAAGACTGTTTTAAGTCAAAAATGATATTAAGTTGTAAAAAGTAAAATCATGAGTCAATATTATATCAACCTGTAACCCGAGAATCCGGCAAACCCACATATACTAGTGAGATTATACGGATGCTCTCAAAGATGTAAAACAGAGAAGACTGCTGGTTCAGTCCATCATGCACTATTTTATCATGTATTCATGTGCAAGGTTGTCTGAGCCCCTTCGATTAAGGCGCACACTTGGGCGACTTATAAATCAGCGTTATACGAGACTTCCAAAGGGAATTCCCATGCCTTGCAAAATCTACACGAATTCAAAACAACAACAATATACTAGTAGTATAATAGAGCTTACAGCAAACATATTCCTCTAAATTTCTAATAATAACAATAAAAGTAAATCAATATCGTTTGAAAAATATGAGTTTGTTTAATTGTCTAATTCGTCTACAACAGGAGACTTAACGGATCCTTATAGAACAGAAAGAAGATATACAAGAATAGACTCTGGCACAAACAAGTTTATTTAAGCGAAACAAGTTTACACTTGACTGTTCCCATCTTGTTGAGGAGATTACTTTTCTCTTCCATCGCTCATGTAACAGATGAAAGCAAAATATTCATGTTACCTCATCATCGTTCAAGTTCATTAGAAAGTAAATTCTTAGGTTGCTCTTTGAGGCTTTGTGTTAAAAATCGTACCATACAGTATCTTCTCCGAACTCCGATGAATAACCTTTTTACTTCAAAAGTTCAAATACAATATGGAGCAGTTAAATCCTCACGAACAATATTATGGAGTGAACAAAAGTTCATCAGGTTTTGATGAAATATTTGCAAAATCAGCAAAGACAATAGTACTGCCGACGAGGTTTGTACAATATTGTGTGTGCTTTTATTAATAAGTTCATATGACCACCTAGTTATTCATATGCTTGAAATTATGGGAGTTCACAGATGGAAACTCTTGCATTTATGAATGTTTCAAATATTTCAAAGAAAACAGAGATTTCACAGACAGCAAGCAGGATTAAGGCTTTATGATATTGTTTGGCATAAGGAGTTGCGAGCGTGTGTCATTTCGCGAGACCGCACTAACCTCACTCTCCTCCGCAGTAGCAGGCTGTAATTATTATGAATCGAAATTAATGTACAGGCCATATTGCTGTATATTCACTACTGTGTGGTCAATCAAATCACAAACTGAATTCGAAATCCCGTCTGAATCTTGTTTACGAGTAGCAAGCTCATTTCCTTACCAAATTCTATGACTAATTAACCGATCTGCTCCAGGCTTCACCTCTGTAGGCATCGTCACTATCTGTTCTTCTCTGAGACAGTAAATTGTAAATTCTACATTTAAATTCTTCCTGGAATTCAGAGAGCTTTCCAGCAACCACATCTTGAGACTCAATGAAGCCTTTATTCCCTACTTTCTATGTATATGAAATCCATTCTACATGCTTAACCTAGCCTAAACATATTTTGAAATCCTAGGGTAGTGAACATCAAACTGCCCTAGAAAATGCAGCACAAACTTGTAAAGTCCCAAGCCTCAAATGTGTTGAAATATACCCGTATTTTGCATGCTTTCATGATTACATCGCCTCATTTCACAAGGATTACCTTACATAAGACATTTCAGTTTAAACATCCATTGCTTACACAACTGCTGTAGGCGATTGTTCATTCATATCACCTAATTAGAAAACCCCAGAAAATGCTGGCGGCTAAATAAAGCACGCTCACTTAAAGCATAATTAGTACTTACAACAACATCAATACCGAAAATATTTAGTTTCATCACAGAGGTTTTTGCAGTTAGCTTGCAAAAATTAAAAGTACTGGTTGAAAAAAGAAAGGAGATCTACTGTCACTTACAGATGCCGCACAATCTTGTTTTGCACACGATTATTGTAAGATGATTCTGTGGACAAGCAATCGAGTGTCATGTTGATGTCAAAGACTTCAGCAATGTTATTCGCAAATACTGTAGAGATATTCATAAGTGCAAGTGATGTGGAAAGTTGTGGAGACTTATGTAGAATCTAGGCGTAATATTATTCCCTTGCAGTGTCTTTCACACACTCACACAATATTACAGCCAGCAGCATATGTTCACTCTGCAAAAGACAGGAAATCCTGATTCCTTGAAGAAAGCTATAAATCCTGCTTCTATTTTGACGTAGATATTGCTTCCCACATAACACTGCCTACTGAATTTCAATTTTATTTTAAAGTCCTCGCATCCCGAAAGTAAGACCTTGAAACTCACATTTCAAGACTTGGTCTCGTCACTTATTCGATCGAATTAACGATCGAGTGCGAACAAATTTATAGCGTCTGAGTGTGTATAAACATAAAATTCATTTATAAAACGTCTTACGCACAACGCAGCCAAAACCAGGTCAATGGCGAGGCCGTACATTATTATTATGCTCTGTCACGAAGAGATCAACCTTCGCAATATCCAACAAGGAACTGATTCCCTAAGCGTTTTGAATACCAAATCAGGACATGCATAGCTTAACCAGTCTACACGAATGGCAGTAAAAGTTTATAAGAGAAAGCAGACGCTAACAGTGATCACCCAAAGGAAACTCGTTTCCCTTCGCAAGTTTTCTTTTACTGCCTGTAAAGTGTGTAAAGCAAACACGCACAGACACGGAAGTATGAAAGCTATGTGTCTAAAGTAAGCTAAAAGCGAAACATTACTTCAATAGAGGACCCCGAGTGATACAGCCTCTGGGGAAAACGTGAAACTGTTCCTGGGTTTATTAGGTGACGAAATCCAGACGAGCGGGGCGTATGCTGGAATCGTAGGGAAATGTATATATTGGAGAAATCTTGCGACATTTCAATTTAAAGTCATTTCAATCCATTTCTGACGGTATATAATGAACAAAATTGAAGTTGTAACTCATGAGACATTAAATTGAACAATCATAATATGGTGAAAGTACACTTGTGTTTACTGATTGATGCAATTGGAGTCGCAAGAGTTGATTTTTTAACTGTCACATGCTATCATCAAATTCAATGTCAAGCGCAACAGGTTTGAGATTTGATCACTTGAAACTTTTCCTGTGTCTGTGTAACCCGCAAACTAAATGATCCACGATATATCAAAGATAGGGTGTTACGTTACACCATGTTTGCTGATTATATAAGTGCTTGAAACTTGAAATGACGTTATCAATAAGAGAGACGATGCTCTCATAATAAATGATAAAGCTTGGGATCTAATTGGCTACAACTTGTCGTACACAAATGTTGATACGTGACGAGGTGCTCCAAGCGATCATTCGGAGGAATTTACACGGAAGGCATCAATAAATTCAAGTATATTATTGATGAATGGATGTTTTGGCCCAAGTTTAAAGCATGCAGAGATGAAATTGATGGATAGCGCGATGATGTAATGATTTAATGTGGAATTTCATACGTAGCTAAAGTTGTAGAGTGAGGTCATTAGATGAGAATTACACGTCATACAGAGAGATTCCATATCTATCTCCTATACTACTTGCGTTCGTTCGTGAGGCCATGCTGGTTCCCAGGCTTTTACCTGACAATAGTAAACACAATGAGTAACTAGCTGCTAGACAGCCACAGACAACTTGACTCTCTCAGTATAAATGAAAAGCCAACTTGAATCCGCTTATCAATCTCCTGCAGGTTACCTGAGGGTAAACATATTTTCTATATTGGATTCAACTTTTCAGACGAGAAATTTTTTCTTTGAATTAATAAACAAGTCAGTCCGTACAAAAAGTCGCTAATAATATAACAAAATAATAAGTTACCTGACTTAATACTAGGAATACAAGTTTAGGCTCATTACTACTCCTCATTAATCCTACAGGCATCAACAAAATCGTGACATTTTGGCAGCAAATCAGTTCCAATCTAATCTTAAACAGTGTGTAAAAGCTTCCTGTATATCCACCTGACTTAATCTCTCCTTGTTAAGTACATAATTAGTGACAGTGTCTCATTAGGAAGTCCGCTAGACAAAATACAAATTGAAGGATTGTTAACACTCTACATGTAGTTGATAGTTGTAAGGAAACGGGAAGTATAGACGAGCAGTTCATCAGACCTTTCTCCTTTTTGGAAGAGGATAATCCTAACAGGTAGCTAGAAAAGAATAACTAACTGGGGGAAGATAAAAAGTGTTTAAGGTCAAATGACTTATAATTACAGGCAATAATGAGGATATATACTCTCCTCTAGTTGTTATTACAAGAAAGTTTATTTGTGCTTTACTGACTAACTCGTAGGTTTCTCCTGATTAATGCATGCCTACAGCATACAGTGTGATAGCTCCACGTGTGTGAAATCAATCCGTACTTATTTAGTCTCTCCTCATATAAAAGAAGGAACTTATCGTCCGCGTATCTCATTAAATCTTGTAGAGCAAAACTAGCAAGCGTTAACTAAGAGTCTAAGAAAACAATCGGGACTACACCAGCAGTGTCATACTACCCCTGAGAAAGCTAAACTAACACTTTGTCTAACATAATCGTAAATAGCGAGAAATGCTGAATAACATTTCATCGAAGCGCATGGGAGAAACCTCATTAAAGTTGTGTCGTAACTATTTCATTATCTTCAGCGTCTTGTTTTTCGGGGGAGTGGTTGAAGCATCTTCCTTGTCAATCAGATCAAATAACAATGGATTTCCATTGTTTGAAAATAGCCGAAGCAACAACAGCGACCACAGTGGGCGAGGATTTCCAATTTATGCGAAAGAAAAGGAAGCTCCAAGAAACATAGGCCTCCCTCAAACGATAGATTTGGATGATCTACCTGTCTCCGGACTTTCGCCGGAACAAGCCAGAGATCTTCTCTTTGAAAGGTAAGTAAACTAAACTTCCTTTTCTGATCGTGAGCAAAAGCAAACAGATTTATCCTCCGGTTTATCCACAAACACACAAGCTCATGATTTCCACGATGGAGGTAACTTAACAAATAAATCAGATGCTTGAGCAGTTGAGTGTTCACTCAATGTGTGCCTTAGGAATATGTCACGTTCCGAAATCTCTGAAACTCATTTTCAGTTAGGCTCCTCAGTGCTCAAAATTGTCTCTTCTTATTGATTCGGATGAATATTGATATAACACTTCCATGTGAATTCTCTTTCCTTCTGGTTTTGATGGATACGAGGATCAATATTGTTTCTATTTTGAGACAAATAAATTGTCTAGATTTGAGGAATGACAGGGACTTATCGGAACACAGAATACAGTCTTAGTAAGGACAATTGCTGTCAGCATGTAAATGTTGACGAACACTTTCAATTTTATAAGAAAACATGCAGGTACAGAACTGTAACTAGAAATGTAATTGTTACATACATAAGGATGAATTATTATACAAAATGCGTTAAACTTCAAAATGAGAGGGCAGCCCTTACATTTCATATCTCTGAATGATATGAGAGGATAAGAATAAGAAAGGATAGGATGTAATCTGAATGACTCAAGTACGTACCTAAGACCTAAACAAGTGTACATTTCCGCAGATATCGAGCCAGGATGTTGGAGCTTCACGATTCCCGAATGCTGCATGGAGAAGACCTTACCGGCAAGGAAATTGGAGGTAGTTTGATTCTTCTGGATTTCATTACTATCACTCTTCTACTGTTTTAAAGAGTCGCTTTACTAAACTATACTCTCTTGTATGACTGATAATGGTGATTCCAGAGATCTGCGGCTCAAGTGCTTCCCTTGAGTGTGGAAAGGAAGTTCTCAAGTACTCCGACTATTCCGAAGACGCGGCTCCATCAGTTAGCATTCATCTTCGGTGTACTCTCAGAAAGGTACAAAAAGCTACTTAAAAATTCGCTAGAACAAACACTATTTCTTTTCAAAGCCTATACAACTTGTAATGTCGTAATATTGGGGTGAATGAGAGCTTTCAATAAGTCAGGTGAAAAACTAGTTGAGTCCTGCGTCAGCAGGCTGTACACATTCATAGACATACTTTTCTCTCGTTTAAATCCTTCTTTTTTCCAAAGAATTTCCAAATTTTGAAGCCTTTGTTTAGCTTCTAAAAGAAAAAAGCAGGTGTGATTACATTTGGTTCATACACGTGACACAAATCCAACTGGATGCACATGTACACACAGTTAAAATAGAACTTAATTATTTTGACAAGAATTTCTAGCATTTCATTCTGCAAAGTAAAGAAGCATTCTTCAGTCTGGAGCTTAAGGAACTCGCATACATTCCAGTTTCACTTAATACTTTCCATATGATGTTAATCCTGTAGTGAGAACTCTCCAGGTTATTTACGATATTTAAAATGAAAACCTTAGATGAATTCACGTGCAGATTTCTTATTTTGTGAAAGACTATAGAAAAATATTATACAGTGGCACTAATTGAGCGAGTGTGTCACGATTAGACAAGTTCTTTTGTGAGATTTTACATTAAGTAAAATCGTGGAAATAGCAAAACATTTTTATTTTCATTTTAAATTTCGAAATGAGACAAGTTCATTGCGTATTTGTCAATAATATTATCGCACAAAATTTTTCAAATAAGAGATTTCTGCCTTTCGAAGGAGATTTCTACTTGAATTTTCCGAACAGAGAAATCTCTTGTTAGTAGATTGTCATATACAAACCCATAAACTTCAAACTCACAAAAAAATAAGCCGTTTCAAGGTGAACGCGTCCCTTAGTATTTTCTTTAGTTGTCATTTCCGCCTTGATTTCATTTGAAAAATGTATTTTTGTTTTGTTTTCTCCTACCCCTTAGCATTGCGATTTCTCCTTCCCACTTCTATCTCTTTACTGGAACGTACCATCAGCTTATTTTACTTGCATTCGTATTCTTGCTCGTTGAATTCCACATACTTCTGAATAGTTCTGAAGACTAAATTCTTAAAACTGAGCGAGAGAAATGCGCAACAAAGGAATTCATCGCATTTAACTTCATGGGATGCTTTTTACCTTCCACTGATGACAGGAGGAAAGCAGAGCAGTGCAGTCTGCTTTCCTTATTATTCTTAATCTGTCACTATCAGGAAAGAATGACAAGTTGTTTTTGATTCCTCATAGGAGTTCTTGGACTGCATTGATGTGCAAAGAATCCAGTGCAGACTTCGTGCAGATGAAGGAATATTTCCCAGAATGCCACCGAAGTCTCTCGTCCGTGCTGCACAGTCAAAAATTTGGAGAGCCCTGTGGACCTCTGGAGGCTGTACCCTAGTCAATTAAACATGCATAGAATGCCGAAACAACTATATACTCTTAGTCAGATGCTAATCACCTTTATATGGTTGTCGCATCATGTTCCCAATCTGAATATATTAGGTTATTTTAAAATGTCATTATAGTCAACAACATGCATTTAGGGGCTGGAGCTACAATTTAACTTTTAAATTAAGCCAGCTATTGTTATATAATCTTAGGGATAACTCATGTGACTAATTCAAGTCTCCTTCAAACTTGGATGGTTAAATAAAGTTTAATAAGCTATGCGTTTTTTGCACAAGAATACAAGCTGATAATTACTAACTAAAGTTTAATTTTCAGTGAAATGATTTTGCTTCAGTGGCTTCACTTGCACACACAGCCTCTGCTGCTACAGCTCAATTATTGTTTTACTAGCTACTTTTCCCAAGACTGTAATAATTGTGTCGTCCTTTCTTGACTTCAATGGGTGAGCAGGCGAGTAAAAATTGGCGTTGTTGCATCTTCCACAAGCTGAATAATAAGTCTTATAGTTTAGACATTTTCATTTCATTAGAGGAGGTACTCAAGTTTCTTGCGCGAAATAGCTATCAATTGTACCAAAATGAATTACAATCCCTTGAAGATGGTGTCCTACCCCACTCTGCACTTGGATGTATAACCATATAATATAGCGTCATCTTTTTCCCATGTGGGATGTTGTCGTGCAATAAGGATGAGAGTTTGAGACCCTTCCTAAGGATGATTGGATAAGATGAGGACAGAAAAATGACATCAGGATAATCTGAGCTGACTGAGAAAGTATAAGTGCGTGCAGTACTATCACTAAGCACAATCCATTAAGTTTTATCGACCTCGTCTTCTGCTTATCTTAAACAATCCTCTTACCCTACGGCATTCAGACTTTCTGTATTCATTTCATTTCAAAATAACTTAATCTCAATGCCTTTTGTTGAATTATTGGGCGTTTGGGTGTCCTTGTCAATTCGTCAGCAACATCTTGAATCAAATGGGACCATATCATATGTCACACCATTATATTCTTGTAAACCCTTGCATATTGCTTCACTTCTATTGTTTGATTTCCCATTTCTGAATCTTCATCTAATAACTGACTGAATGATTGTTTTTTGGGTTTTTGGGTTTTTGGGTTTTACAATGTGCAGTGAAATCCTATAACACAACTTGCGTACTCCCCACAAATGTTGAGGACAACAGGTATCTCCTTTGAATTGATGCTGAACTACATGTGAAGTCTCATGCTATCTCTTCTGTGCAGAAGGAGAAGTTTCCAGTCTGTAGATTGAAGTTACAAGTTCGTGGTAGCAGCTCTCAGTCCCGATTCGACTTTCTCCAGAAAAGCTCTCACACTTTCTCCGATTCTACTTGCTGTCGGGTATATTGGGGCAGGTTGAGCTAATTTTAATCACGCAAAATTCTTACACAGGAAGGATGTGGTCGAACTAATCTTTATCTGCTAATTCTGCTGAACAGTGGACAGAATGGAAAGTGTATTTCCCTACGGTGACGTGACAATGGGACCATTGCGATTGAATTGGGATTCGGAAGACACTTTCAATATGTTTGACAGCTTCAATGGGACAGAAAAGATAGAAGACGACCCTGCCATTCATCACACAGGGATACCTTTTGAAATTGGAAACAAAAGTGTCGCCGGTAGTTCAGAGGAAATGAGCGTCATGAGACACTCTTACTTCTGGACTATTGTTCTCGTTTTCGCCTACGTTACTGTTTTCCTCGTAGGAATTGTCGGTAATGTGATGGTCGTCTGTGTTTTGACGATGAAACGGCAAATGAAAACTGTCACCAATCTTTTCATACTCAATCTTGCGATTGCCGACATGTTCGTAGTCCTCTTTTGTGTCATGCCCACCCTTCTGGCCAACATTTTTGTCCGTAAGTTGTTTACTTTTGCATGCTTAATGAACAATTAACTTAATCTAACATTCTAAGAAACATACATGCATAAAAACATGAGGTAGCAAGACACTGTAAATGCATTTATCGTAATCAATTCACAATTTGCTTCGCGAGATTGTAGATGAACACACTTGTAGATGTGATCTACTGCATTTCGGGAATACTTTCAGTTGGGATAATAGGTAGATTCAATATATACTACTCACACACTCTTAACTCTGAAGTCCTGTCATTCGATGAAAATAGAATTGCGAAGTTGACCTAAAGCTTACTATACCGTAACTAAACCATGGGGAATCTAATTTTATTTTCCAAAAATGAATTCTAACAGACACATAAATTCATGCTTGGGCACATACATGTTATGTAGGGTTGTATTGTACGCATGTTGCAAGTGGTTCATGTCTACCCCAGTGTTGACTAACTTTTAGCAAAAGAGAATGTGGGTGTGACATATTCAATAGAAACCAGCTTTCAATTTCCATCAATGCAAATGCTAAATAGGTTCTTCTAGTTGAAGTGATGTGTAAGGTTACTATTAAATGGGAAAGGAGAGAATCAGCGAAATTGGGTTCCGTGAAAGTTCTGAAAGTATTTCTTCATTCGATTCTGTACCTTATTTCTGCATTCTTTAACACAACAACAAAAGAAACCCACAGGGAAAGATATTAGCCTGGCCATGATTCTTATCATTTTGCTCGACCAAAAAGGGTATTATGGTAATTAAATTTACCAAGAATCCCTTTTCCTTTCCACTTCAGACGTACGACTCTCCTATTTGCATATTTCTTTTCACCATTGTTATATTTTCGCTTGAGGCACTGCAAATTGCGAAATCTGTCAATGTTTAAAATGTAACCAAGAACTCAATGTATGAAATTACGGAGAATACATGATATTGCAGATGTACCTATATAACCTTACACAAAAGAGGTGTAACTATGAAAAAGTACGTTTCGATCATAACGATTAACCTCACAAATCCCGTAATAGTATGTATGATCCGTATTTGCAACAACGGACTTAAGCTAGAATGCTTCCGGAACTTTCATATTCACTGCTTTCCCGTCTCCAACTGGAATCGAACCCATGAGATCCCTTCTACTAATTATAAATGACGCATGAAACATTTATTGGATTAACAATAGACACTTAATCGACCTTTTACTGTATTCTTCAGGGAGCTAGTGAAGTGCACTTGAATAACAAATTGAACTCGATCCAAGAAAGTGGATAAATAAATCGACTTATCACTATTAATGTGTGGTTCTTATTATGTTGCAGCATGGATTCTTGGATCATTTATGTGCAAGGCAGTTGCTTACGTCCAAGGAGTTTCAGTATGTGCTTCCGTCTACTCCCTTGTGGCAATTTCCTTGGACAGGTAATAACAATGAACTTGGGCATATTTGTCATGATTCATAATCAATCAAGTGAATAATGAAGAATAAGTTGCACCGATAGTCTCCTACGAAGCAGACCTTCAGACTTCAGAGTAATCTTCCCTTACATAATTTCCAATTCCTCAGAGCGTTAGAAATCTATTTTACTTTCACGTTATATAGTATTAATTCCGTTTCTCAATTGCCACGATTTTTATGATGCAATTTATTCCTAGTGAATATACATTTTCTCAGTGAAATGCAGTCATGTCGAAATAAAAATGACTCCTCTCGCCAGTCACATTTACAGGAGAAATAAACTTTATCTTTACTTTTCCTTTTCTTTCTTCCTTTCTCAGATGGTGGAAATGAAAGTGACTCACTAAGTCGCGTTGCATTCGACATAATTTCCTAAATTCCTGTCTTCCACGTTCCTTACTAAGACTTTTACTTTTCCCGAGGAACATGTAAACCCCTTTTGATATCGTGGTGGTATATACATATAAACTGCAAAGAAACAAAATTTATTTAGAGAAGTGAAGAGGAATAATCGGTTGGCAAATTGTATAAGTAGGATTGAAACTACTACCGAAATTGCACGGTATATGTAACATATTATGGGGTATAACGCTCTCATATAGCTTTCACGAACTTTCAAACTATTTTAATCATATTTTAAGTTATAATTCGAGAGATTTTCCACGAAGATCCTACAGAGAGGGTCTACTTGAGACTATTAAATAAGGTGAGAAGTGAGAATGCATAAATGGAGTCTGTCTTAGGTAGTTGACTATGCAGGGGCTTTTGTCTCGAGTCCCTGTGGTGTCCCGAGGAAAGAAAACTTTTTTTAATAGTCACCCTATTCCTTGCAATTCATTTTCATTCATTCATCAATCTAGGATCTCAGTGCTCATTAGTGGGGAGCCAATGGTATAGTCAGAGTAATGATCCATCTTTGTCTGTCTCCAGGTTCCTTGCGATAATGTTCCCAATGAAGATGCCTCGAGGACTCTCGACGTTCCAAGCTCGAATAATTATCGTGTGCATCTGGGCATCAGCGTCAGCTATCACTTTCCCGTGGTTGATAGTTTTCCGTGTAGTTCCTTCAGGTCAGATGGATGAAGAATATTGTGTCGAATCTTGGCCAGACTCCATGAACAGTCAGTTGTTCTTCCTGATTGGAAACCTTGTATTGTGCTACGGTCTACCTCTAGCCATTATTTCAATCAGCAATGGACTCATTTGGAGACATGTAGCTCAGCGGAAAGTTCCCCATGACTCTGCTTCACCAGCTGCAATCAAACGCGTCCACCGTAAGACTCGACATGGTGTCCTCAAAATGCTCTCCGTTGTAACTCTCACCTTCGTCATTTCGTGGCTCCCACTCTATCTCATCTTTCTCCGAATCAAATTAGGTGGCCCTTTAACAGAATCCACAGAAAATCTCATTTCAATCACTATGCCCTTCGCCCAATGGCTCGGTGCATCCAATAGTTGCTGTAATCCCATTTTGTACGCATTCCTGAACCAGAAATTCAGAGATTCGTTCAAGACTCTCATAACTTGTCCCAAATTCATGCGTTCACATCAGAATGCCCTCACTCTCACGACATATTACTCCAACAGTATCTCTCTCAATCGTCAGTCCACTCCACGGGGAGCTAGACGAGTTACCTTCCGCTATCCAATAGACCATGTTTAATGTCAACATCATTTTACTCTACCAAACGCTTTCACTGAATGAAGTCAGCCACACACAATCCTTACTGCGGTTCTATTAATATGTTGTATTTTTGGAAGCTCGATTAAATCTATTAAAATATCAAACCCGCAAATTATGGACCGTGTGACTCGAACAAAAAGAAAAATGGACGTAGGAACTTCTTATCTAAAAAAATTTTGCTGCATGGATCGGTTACAAGAATAAGAATACAAAGAAAATAAAAACTTTGAGATTGAAGATAAAGCTTTCGATTTTGATCCACATGAAGTTGAACATAGAGAGACAAACAGAAGTTTGTCATTACGGAGAAAGTTTTTTCATCCACTCTCAAATCGATTGCTCCTTCTTAGCATAGACATCGCCCTTTTTCATTTCCCGTAATGTACTAACAACTGACACCCCTGCCACATCCCGCAACTGGTAAACTTTCACTATCACCTCATTTACACGATAAAAATTGGCTCACATTCCAACAACTAAAACAATTAAGCTTTCACTACTGGTTCCACTACTACACTATATTACGACACCGTGCTAGTACTAGAAGTAATAAACCGTGGCAAACGGGTATAACCAGTGATTGAAAATAAATCGTATACGTGTTTATTTATCAATTTGATAAATTAAAACGTATATGTACGTAGTG
>Ga0194135_10000178_pt1 | contig 37013 bp, 34 predicted proteins | sample LitLau_LLRF_2013_FD_134024 | JGI IMG/M metagenome (GOLD analysis project Ga0194135, IMG submission 134024) | Freshwater sediment microbial communities in response to fracking from North America - Little Laurel Run_MetaG_LLRF_2013 (version 2) | ecosystem: Environmental > Aquatic > Freshwater >... | reverse complement strand
GGATCTGCGCCATGGCGTCTTTTGCGGCCTGGCTTTCTTCGCGCTCGTAGGCAGCGTGAATGGCCTGAATGAAATCAACCGGGTGGTAGTAGGAAATGTATTGCAGGGCATCGGCGACGCTCTGAATCAGGTCGTCTTGCTTGATCACGGTCATGAGTCGCGCTCCTCTAAAAGACGGGAACATTTAATAAGGTGGCTGCAGCAGGGTACATCGGTCGGTTGCAGACACCTTCTAAGGCACGCCGGACAGACAACTGGCGCGACGCTAAAAAGGCGCGGCAGTATACCGCGCCTGGGGGCCCGGCACACCCGCCAGCCGGGCAAACGAAAGTCGCCTATCGGATGGGCATTGTTCTTGCCTGGATCGGCGGCGAAACCGCGGAACACGGCTTAAAATTTGGATAGTCATTTGCAGGGCGCGGCACTAAAGTGGCAACTGGCCTGCAGGGTAGAGACACTCTTTAAGCCTCCTTTCTCACGGTGAATCGACGATTGACCCATAAAGCCATCCAGAGCTTGCTACTCAAGCGCTTCAGCATTGCCGTGGGCACCTACGGACTGATCCTGCTGCTGTTCTGGCTGGCGGTTCTTACGGGGCACTATCGCGCCTCCATCAGCAGTGCACTGATGGGCAGCGCATTGGTGCTGGCCAGTCAGGGACTGCTGTACTGGGTCTTCATCAGTGGCCGCAACCTGCGCTTTGCCGACCCCAGCCTGACCGAGGTCCAGGTGGTGTTGGGCATTGCCTGGCAGACCTGGCTGATTGCCCACCTGGATCAGGCCCGCGGCGCTTTTCTGGTGTTCTATATCCTGCCGCTGCTGTTCGGCCTGTTTCACTTGTCCCGTCGCGCCTACCTGCGCTGCGCGGCGCTGATCTTCTTCTGCTTTGCCGGGGTCAATCTGTGGGACGGCTTTCGCTTTGCCCTCGAGGATCCGCAACTGGCGGCGCTGCAAGTCTGTGTGTTGCTGGTGATGCTGGTGTGGATGTGCCTGTACGCCGCCTATGTGCAAGCCTCGCGCTCGCGCATGCGGCAGCGGCGTTTTGCCTTGCAGGCTCACCAGGACACGCTGCGCGGAATGATGCGGCAGCTGGAGGATCTGGTGGCCACCGACGAGCTGACCGGTCTGTTCAATCGCCGGCACTTCCTGCGCAACGCCAGCCGCGAACTGCAGGCCATGGGCCAGGAGCAGGTGCATGGGTTGGCGCTGATCGATCTGGATCATTTCAAGCGCATCAACGATCTGCATGGTCACGCGGCGGGGGATCAGGTGCTGCAGGCCTTCGCCGGGGTGGCCAGCGCCTGCCTGCGGGACGGCGATGTGCTGGCGCGCTACGGCGGTGAGGAGTTTGTGGTCCTGTTGCCCGAATGTGATGCCGAGCGCCTGACAGCCTGCTGCGAACGGCTGCGCCTGGCCTTCATGGAGGTGCAACTGGTGGGCCTGAATGTGCGTGACCTGAGTCTGTCCGCGGGGATGACCCTGCTGCGGGCCGGCGATGACCTGGACATGGCGCTGCAACGGGCTGATCAGGCGCTGTACCGGGCCAAGCGCGATGGCCGCAATCGTTGCTCGGCGGCCTGGGAAAACCTCGATGCCTGAATTGACCGTCGGCAGTCGGCGCTGGTCGGTGGCGCCGGCGAGCAATCTGCTGGATGCCTTGAATCAGGCCGGTGTGGCGGTGCCCTACAGTTGCCGCGCCGGCAGTTGTCACGCCTGTCTGGTGCAGTGTGTCAAGGGACTGCCCAGCGACAGCCGGCCGGATGCCCTGAGCGATGAGCAGCGCCGTCGCGGCTGGCGCCTGGCCTGTCAGTGCCAGGTGGTGGAGGACCTGCAGGTCGAAACCTTCGATCCGTTGCGCGATGGCCTGCCGGCCCAGGTGGTCGGGCTCGACTGGCTATCGCCCACAGTCCTGCGCTTGCGTCTGCAGCCTGAGCGGCCATTGCGTTATCGCGCCGGCCAGCACCTGGTGCTGTGGACGGCCGGTCAGGTGGCCCGGCCGTATTCTTTGGCCAGCCTGCCGGAAGAAGACCGCTTTCTGGAGTTTCACCTGGACTGTCGGCACCCGGGGCAATTCAGTGATGCGGCGCGCCAGCTGCAGCTGGGCGATACGCTCTCTCTGGGCGAGTTGCGCGGTGGCGCCTTGCACTACGACCCGGACTGGCAGCAACGGCCCCTTTGGCTGTTGGCGGCGGGCACCGGGCTGGCGCCGCTGTTTGGCATTTTGCGCGAGGCCTTGCGGCAGGATCACCAAGGCCCTATTCGCCTCATTCACCTGGCCCATGACCGTTCTGAACATTACCTGGCCAAACCCTTGGCTGCGCTGGCGGCGAACCGTGCGCAACTGAGTGTCGAGCTGTGGCAGGGGGCTGAGCTGACGGCGGCTTTGGCGCAACTACGGCTTGTTTCCCGGCAAACCCTGGCCTTACTCTGCGGGCACCCCGACAGTGTCGAAGCCTTTGCCCGGCGCCTGTACCTGGCGGGGTTGCCGCGCAATCAACTGCTGGCCGATGTGTTCCTGCCCCGTGGTTGAGCGCTGACTTTTCCAAAGCGAGATCTCCATGACCGATGCCATCGAGCTGCACCGCGAAGGTGGGCTGCTGACCCTGCGCCTGAATCGCCCCGACAAGAAAAACGCCCTGACCCGTGCCATGTACAGTCGTCTGGCGCAAGCCCTGGCCGAGGCGGACGCCGATCCGCAAATCAATGCCCTGCTGATCTGCGGCAGCAGCGAATGCTTTACCGCCGGCAACGACATCGCCGATTTCCTCGAGCAGCCTCCCCAGGATCTCGACAGCCCGGTGTTCCACTTCATGCGCAACCTGTTCGATTGCCGCAAGCCGGTGGTGGCCGCGGTGGCGGGGGCGGCGGTGGGCATTGGCACCACCTTGCTGCTGCATTGCGATCTGGTCTACGTCAGTCGTGATGCGCGCTTGCGCATGCCATTCGTCAACCTTGGGCTGTGTCCGGAATTTGGCTCGAGCCTGATCCTGCCGCGCCTGCTGGGGCGGGCCAAGGCCGCTGAGTTGCTGCTGCTCGGCGAAGGCTTCAGTGGCGAACAGGCCGCGGCCTGGGGCATTGCCACTGCGGCTCTGGGCGATGGTGCAGCGACCTTGGCCAAGGCCCGGGAGGCGGCCTTGCGTTTCAGTCAGCTGGCGCCCGACGCGGTGCAGATCAGCAAGCGCCTGATGCAAGCGCCGGACCGCGAGCAACTGCGCCAGGTCATTGAGCAAGAGGGCGTGGAATTCACCCGGCGCCTGCAGTCCCCGGAAGCGATTGCCGCGCTGTCCGGGTTTCTCGCCAAGGGTTGAGGCCTTCGACATCTGTTGTGTGCGGGCATGAAAAAGCCCCGGCGTTTCTGGCGCCGGGGCTTTTTTGTTCAACTGGCCAGTATCAGACCATCGGGTCGCCAACGTGCAGGATCTTCATGCCGTTGGTGCCGCCGGTGGTGTGGTAGCTGTCGCCTTTGGTGAGGATCACCCAATCGCCTTTCTCGACCACGCCGCGCTTGAGCAGCTCGTCGATCGCGGCCTGGCTGACCTGCTCGGGCGGCAGGGAGGCCGGGTCGAACGGGATGGTGTACACGCCACGGAACATCGCCGCGCGAGCCTGGGTTTCACGGTGCGGGGAGTAGGCGTAGATCGGCACCGAGGAACGGATGCGCGACATGATCAGCGGGGTGTAGCCACTCTCGGTCAGGGCGATGATCGCCTTCACGCCCGGGAAGTGGTTGGCGGTGTACATGGCGGCCAGGGCGATGCTCTGGTCGCAGCTTTCGAACACCTTGCCCATGCGGTGGCTGGAGGTCTTGCTGGTGGGGTGTTTTTCCGCACCGACACAGATCCGCGCCATGGCTTGCACCGCTTCCAGCGGGTAGGCACCGGCGGCGCTTTCCGCCGAGAGCATCACGGCGTCGGTGTAGTCGAGCACGGCGTTGGCCACGTCGGACACTTCGGCGCGGGTCGGCATCGGGTTCTGGATCATCGACTCCATCATCTGGGTCGCGACGATCACCGCCTTGTTGTGGCGACGGGCGTGAAGAATGATTTTCTTCTGGATGCCCACCAGCTCGGCATCGCCGATTTCCACGCCCAGGTCGCCACGGGCCACCATCACCGCGTCGCTGGCGTTGATCAGGCCGTCGAGGGTTTCGTCGTCGGCCACGGCTTCGGCGCGTTCGATCTTGGCCACCAGCCAGGCGGTGCCGCCGGACTCGTCACGCAGCTTGCGCGCGTATTCCATATCGGCGGCGTCGCGAGGGAAGGACACGGCCAGGTAGTCGACCTGCATTTCGGCCGCCAGCTTGATGTCGGCCTTGTCTTTTTCGGTCAGGGCCGGAGCGGTCAGGCCGCCGCCACGACGGTTGATGCCTTTGTGGTCGGACAGCGGGCCGCCGACGGTCACCACGCAATGCAGCTCGGTGGCGGTGGCGGTTTCCACGCGCATCACTACGCGGCCATCGTCCAGCAGCAGCTCGTCATTGACGCCACAGTCCTTGACCAGGTCCGGGTAGTCGATGCCGACGATGTCCTGGTTGCCTTCGGTCAGCGGGTGCACGGTGGAGAAGGTGAACTTGTCACCGATCTTCAGTTCGATGCGCTTGTTGGCGAATTTGGCGATGCGGATTTTCGGGCCTTGCAGGTCACCGAGGATGGCCACGAAGCGGCCGTGCTTGGCGGCCAGGTCGCGGACCAGTTGGGCGCGAGCCTTGTGCTCGTCCGGCGTGCCGTGGGAGAAGTTCAGGCGGGCGACATCCAGGCCTGCAAGAATCAACTGTTCGAGAACTTCCGGCGAGTTACTGGCCGGGCCAAGGGTGGCAACGATTTTGGTACGACGAACGGACATGCACGGACTCCTGAGTTCAAGCGCAACGAGAGGCTACTATGCTCCGAAGTTGTAGTCATTGTTCGTTTGCACTACTTATTGCTTTGTTTGTTTACCGCAACAACCTTGAAGATTTTTGCCGATGAGTCGATACACTGCACAAGACAGGAGATACCCCATGCGATTCGTACTCATTGCTATCTTGGCCGTCAGTGTTGTCGGCTGCACCCGCTGGTCCATGAACCATCATTTGAATAACGCCTATCGCGCTTACGACCGCGGTAATTGCGAGAGCGTGATGCTCGAGTTGAGCCAGGTCGACCGTGACAGCCGTGCGCGGCGCTATATCCAGCCGGAAGTGTCGATGCTGCGCGGGCAATGCCTGGAGCGGCAGAAGTTGTTCGTCGATGCGGCGCAGACTTATCAGTTCATCATTACCCAGTACCCCAGCAGCGAGTACGCCTACCGTGCCCGTGCGCGCCTGGATACGTTGCAGCAACTGGGTCACTACCCGGCAAACGGTGCGGCGCAAGTTCGCCACACTGCGTTGTAAGTCACAGCGCTGCGGGGCAGTGTAATTGCCCCTCGCGCTTGAGCTAACATTTGTTCAGGTTGTTCGAACACGCCCCGGTTCCTGCCTGGGGCAGTGGCGTTGAAATCCTCCTGATGATTTTCCTCGCACCTCGAATCCTGGCGAACGAGCCGCTCTTGCAGGCCCGTTCCGATGCACTAGTGCGGTCATGCTTAATGGCCTTTCATAGCGATACCCAGCATGTTCACTGAACCGCGGATCGAGCGGCATCAACTGCCGTCCTACTTGAGAGTCTTCAATCGGTTTACCGACAAGCCTGTCGGTTTCCTGGGCAATATTTCCGCGGACGGGCTGATGCTGATCAGCCCGTTGCCGATGCTGATCGGCGCCGCGTTCGAGTTGCGGGTGAAAGTCCCCGGAGGTGATGGACAGCTGCAGTGCATCGACTTCAGCGCCTGGTGCCTGTGGTGTCACGAGGACCTGACCCCGCGCCAGTACGACAGCGGGTTCAGCCTGCTGCGAGCGAACGCCGACTTCGCCGAACTGGAGCAGGCCCTGCGGCACTACTTCAGCTTTCACCCCTTGCCGACATCGGCTTGACAGGCCCGATCGCCGTTACAGGCTGCCGGCTTTCTTCCAGCTCAGGTAACGGCTGACCAGTTCCGCGCCAAGCTCTCCGGGGCGGACGTCGAGCAGGGCGATGCCGTGAGCGCTGAGTCGTTCGTGAAGTTCGGCGCGACCGTTCAGGTAGTTCACCGTCGCGCTGTAGAGCAGCGCTTCGGGCAAGGTCTGCACCGGGTTCTGGCGCAACTGGTCGAGCACTTCCTCGCGCAGGCTGGCCACCAGCACCCGATGCTGGCGCCCGATGCGCTTGACCGCGGTCAGCAGTTCCTCATCGTCTTCATCCCGCAGGTTGGTGACCAGCACCACCAGGGCCCGGCGCTTCTGCCGGGCCAGCAGTTCACTGGCGGCGGCCTGGTAGTCGGCGGGGCGCTGGCTGGTGTGCAGATCGTAGACGCCGTTGAGCAGCACATTCAGATGGGCCTGGCCCTTGACCGGCGCCACGTAGCGCGAGCGCTCCCCGGCAAAAGCATGAAGACCCACGGCATCGCCCTGGCGCAGGGCCACGTAACTGAGCAGCAGGCTGGCGTTGAGGGCATGGTCGAAATGCGCCAGTTCGTCGTCCTGGCTGCGCATGCGGCGTCCGCAGTCGAGCATGAAAATGATCTGCTGGTCGCGCTCGTCCTGATACTCCCGGGCGATGGGCGTGCGTTGGCGGGCGGTGGCTTTCCAGTCGATCTGCCGCAGGCTGTCGCCTTCGCGAAACTCGCGCAACTGATTGAACTCCAGGCCCAGACCGCGACGTTGCAACTGGCGCACCCCAAGTTGGCTGAGCCAGTTGTCCACCGCCAGCAATTGCGCGCCGTACAGGCGGGCGAAGTCTGGATAGACCCGGGTGCTGTCTTGCACCTTGAGCAAACGTCTGGCGCTCCACAGGCCCAGAGGGCTGGGCAGCGCCACCTCACACTGGTCGAAGTCGAAATGCCCGCGTTGCAGCGGCCGCACGCTGTAGCCGACCTTGCTGACCTGACCGGGCTCCAGGTCGACGGACTGCGGCAGATGCTCGAAGCCCAGGCCGTGCGGCGGATGATCGAACAGTTGCACGTGCAGCGCCTGCCCGTAGGCATGGCGGATCTCCAGTTGCACTTCGCTCCAGCGCCCCAGGGGCAGGCTGCCGGGCAACTGGCGCCGGACCTCGGGCGAGGCCAGGCGCGACAGGCGCAGGGCATCGATCAGGGCCAGCAGCAACAGCGCCAGCAACAGGCCCCAGGCGATCGAGTCCAGGCGCGGCATGGCCTGGATGCCCAGCGCGCGCATGGCGCCCAGGAGCAGGTCCAGGCCGGCCAGCGTGCCCAGCCAGATGAGCAACAGACGGGTCGGTTTCATCGTGCTGTACGGCTCACAAGCGCGGAGCCGGGATCTGTTCGAGCATCTGCTTGAGCACCTGCTCCACCGACAGCCCTTCGATATCCAGCTCCGGAGCGATTCGCACCCGGTGCCGCAGCACGGCCATGGCGCAGCCCTTGATGTCATCGGGGACCACGAATTCGCCGCCACGCAACAAGGCCCGGGCCCGGGCCCCGCGAACCAGGGCAATCGAGGCCCGAGGACCGGCGCCGAGGCTCAGGCCCGGCCAGCTGCGGGTGGCCCGGGCCAGGCGCACGGCATAGTCGAGCACCTGATCGTCCAGCGGCAGTTCACTGGCGATGCGCTGCAGGGCCAGCACGTCCTTGGCCTGGAGCACGGTGCGCAGGGGCTGCACATCGAGCATGTCGGCGCGGGTCGAACGCGCCACCTGGCGGACCATGTCCAGCTCCTCGTCGGCATCCGGATAGTCCATGCGCAGCTTGAGCATGAAACGGTCCAGTTCGGCTTCCGGCAGCGGGTAGGTGCCTTCCTGTTCGATGGGGTTCTGGGTGGCCAGGACCATGAACGGCTGGGCGATGGGCAGGGCCCGGCCTTCCAGGGTGACCTGGCGTTCCTGCATGGCTTCCAGCAGGGCGGCCTGGGTCTTGGCCGGCGCGCGGTTGATCTCGTCCGCCAGCAACAGGTTGGTGAACAGCGGGCCCTTGCGCAGCTTGAACTGTTCGCTCTGCAGGTCGTACACCGCGTGGCCGGTGACATCGCTGGGCATCAGGTCCGGGGTGAACTGGATCCGCGCGAAGTCACCGCCGAAGCAGCGGGCCAGGGCCCGCACCAGCAGAGTCTTGCCGAGGCCGGGAACCCCTTCGAGCAGCACGTGGCCACCGGCGATCAGGGCGGTCAGCACGTCATCGATCACCGCTGTCTGGCCGATCAGCACTTTTTGCAGTTCCTGGCGCACGGCCTGGGCCAGCTGGCTGGCGCGCTGGCGCTGCTGGGCCACATGGTCCTGGGGCACTGGCGCCTCGGAGGTGTCTTGGGATTCGACGGGTGGTTCGCTCATAGGGCATTCCTGAGTGTTTGCAGGTGGGCGACCTGGTGGCTGAAATCAGCGCTGGAAAGGCGCTGCCCGGACAAGGGTTGCAGGGCCTGTTGCACGGCGCTGACAGGCTGTTGGCTGAGCAGGGCGAGGACTTCCCACTGGGCTTGGGGCGGTAATTGCTCGAAGCCCGGATGGCGACGCCGCGCCCGGCGCCGGATATCCAGATGCAGGGCTTGCAGCAGCGGCGCCTGGCCGCCGTGGCGCAGGAGAAAGTCGGCGCTGGCCCGCAGGTGTTCGCGCAGTTGACGCCGGGCCTTGGGGGCCGGTGCCTGCAACGGACCCTGGCGGCTGCCGGCCCGCCACAGCCACATGCCGATCAACAGTGCCAGGGCCACCAGCGCCTGGGGGAAATAGCGCCAGAGCAATTGCCAGAGGCTTGGGTGGTCGGTGTTGAACAACAGGGTCACCGCCGTATCGGTATTCAGGTACCACAGCAGCCAGGCGTTGTCGTAAAGGCCGATGGCCGGGGTTTTCCAGATCTCGGCATCGGTCAGCACGGTGACCGAACCCTGGCCGTAATCAAGCTGGATCATGTGGGTGGCCACGCCACTATTGGCCCAGGACTGGGCCAGGCTGTCCGGGTCGTCCAGGTGAAAGGCGGTATCGAAACTGACGTAGGCCGGGGCCTGTTCGTCTTCCAGGTAGAGCTTGGTCAGTTTCGGGAACGGGTCGTCAGCGTCCTGTTCCGGCGGTTCTTCCAGGTCGGCGCTGAGCTGCTGATGGATCTGCACCCGGTCCAGCAGCAAATCACCGCTTTGCTCGGTGTCTTCGTCCCACAGGGCTTCGGCGACAAAGATCAGCCGGCCACCGGCACGGGCCCAGTCCAGTACCTGGTCGACCTGGCGCGGGCTCATGTTGGAGCGTTCGCCGAGCAGCAGCAGGCTGTTGCCGGCCGGCTTGAGGGTGGCCAGTACGTCGAGGCCGTTGGCGTGGTCGACCTTGAGGCCGCGCTCGCGCAAAAACATCTCGGCGGCCAGATAGGGATTGGCCTGGGCCTCGGGCGACGGGCCGTGATCGATCAGTTCCTGATAGGGCGTGGCCTGGCGATACAGGGCGTAGCCGGCAGCGCCCAGTACCAGGATCAGCAGCAGCGCCAGGCCGCCCCACAGATAGCGCTTCATGGGCAGGCTCCGGGGCCGAACAGGCTACGCCAGCCATCGCACAGCCGTGCTTGCAGGTCGGCGCCAGGCACGCGATGCCCGTAGGCCATGTTCTGCCAGTGGGTGGTCAGCTCGCGGCTGAAGGCTTCCAGGGACGGTTGCTTCAGCGCCTTGATCCGCTCCAGTACCTGGCCTTCGGTGTCGGCCATGCTCAGAGGCAGTTGAAAGTCCTCCAGCAAGCGGCTGAGCAAGGCCCGATACAACAGGCCCAGCGCTTCCCGAGGCTCGCTGGCCCACAGTTCCTGGGCATGGGCGGCGACATCGGCGGGCAGGGTTTCGCTGCTGACGTCCAGGCCGAACAGTTGCTGGGGGATCGCCGCCGGGCGCTTTTTGCGCGGCAGCGGCCGGCGGCCGACAAAGACCCGCAGCCAGTCGCGGTAGCGCCACAGCAGCCAGCCCAGCGCACTGAGCAGCAAGCCCCAGAGGAGGATTTCCAGGCCCTTGGCGAAGTTGCCGAAGCGATTCTGGTCGAGGTTGTCCAGCAGGCTCTTGAGCCAGCCCGGAGGCTTGCCCTTGGCGTCCTTTTTCGCGGTCTGCTCCTCGCCGAAGCGGTAGCGGGTGACCGATTCCTGATTCTTGAACGGTGGCTTATCCAGAATGCCCTGGATGCTGTCCTTGGAGGCCTTGCTGGTCAGGGGTTGCTGCAACAAGCGCGGCGCTTCGGGGCCGGCCACGGAACGGCTGGGGTTGGCCGCCCACGGCGTCTGGCCCGGCAGCGCCAGGAGCAGGCCGCTCACCAGCAGCAGCGCCGCGACGCCGCTCAGGCGCTGACGCAGGCGGCGAAACACCAGCTCGATGTCCCAGGCTTCGAGCTCGGTGCGGCGATTGAGGTACAGGCTGAAGCCGCAGGCCACGTAGATCGGTTCCCAGATCACCAGCACCAGGGCGTAGAAGGCGTTGGTCAGGTGTTCCAGCCACAGCCAGTCCTGCTGGGCGGCGATGACCATGCTCTGCCAGTTCCAGTCCAGTTCGATCTGTTGCGGCAACAGCAGGTAGAACAGCATCAGCAGGCCGATCCACAAGGCGCCTTCCAGGTGCATGCCGATCAGCGTCAGCCAGCGCGCAGCCCCGGCGTTGCGCTGCAACAGCACGCCCAGGCGCTGCTGCCGGGCATCGCCGTCGAGGCCCTCCAGTTGCACCACCGGCAGGACGAAACTGCGGCTCAGGCTGAAGCGGCGCCAGGTCAGGCTGGCCAGCAATTGCGGTTTGAGCAGGCGCGGCCACTGGCGCAGGGCCTGGCCCAGGGTTGGGGTTTCGCCGAACAGGGCCTTGGACAGGATAAACAGCGGCAGGCGCTCGAAGGCCGGCTTGATCCACCAGAACAGCAGCACCGCCACGGACGGCGATTCCCACAGCAGCAGGCTCAGCAGGGCGAACACCGGCAGGCTGACCAGGGCCCAGCTGGTCATCAGCAAGCGCCGATGGCGCTGGCTCAGCAGGACCCCCAGGTCCATGGCTTCCCAGGTGGTGCGTGGGCGGATCACCACACTGGCATCACTCAGGCGCATGGGATTCTCGTCCGGCCAGGGTCAGGTACGCCAGCATCAGGCTCCACAGGCCGGCGCCGACGCTGTATTTGATCCAGGCCGCCGGCCAGGTCATGGAGGACCAGTAGGCTTCTATAAAGGCGGCGATCAGCAGAAACACGATTACCCCGTAGATCAGTTGCACGCTGACCCGCGCGGCCTGCAACAGCGCATCGCCGCGCCGCAGGCGACCGGGGGCGATCAGTGCCCAGCCCAGCTTCAGCCCGGCCGCACCGGACAGGGCAATGGCGCTCAGTTCGAAGGCGCCATGGCCGATGACGAAGGGCCAGAAGGTCTGGCCGAAGCCGATCTGGGTCAGATGGCCGGCGATGGCGCCAATCATCAGGCCGTTGAAAAACAGGAAGAACACACTGCCCAGGCCAAACAGCAGGCCGCTGGCGAAGGTCTGAAAGGCGATGCCGATGTTGTGCATGATGTAGTAGCCGAACATCACCCAGTCTTCGCTGGAGGCGCGCTCGGCGACCCGCCCCAGGCGTGTGCCGCTGGGGTCGTACATGCTCCGCATCTCGGCCACCTGCTGCTGGCTCACCAGGCTGTAGACCAGTTCGGGGTACAGGTACACCAGCAGGCCGATACCCAGCAGGCTGCCGAAGAACAGCAGGCTGGCGATCAGTACCAGGCGCCACTCCTGGCGCACCAGGCGTGGAAAACCGGCCAGCATGAACGCCAGGACATTGGCGCTGATGGCGGTGCGTTGCCGATACAGTTGCTGATGGCCGCGCAACACCAGTTGCTGCAACGGGTCGATCAGGTAGCTGCTGTAGCCGCGCTCCTGGGCCAGGGCCAGGTGCTGGCACAGGCGGCGGTAGTCCTGGACGAAGCTCTGGCAGTCTTCGGCGCGGGTGCGTCCCCGTTCTAGCTGGTCGAGCAGTTGCTCGAACTGCTGCCATTGCGCCTGGTGGCGGCTTTCGAAAAGGCTCTGTTTCATGTGCTTCCCAGAAAGCCGCGGGCGATGCCATTGAGTTCGGCTGTCGCCTGGGCTGCGGGCACGTGCAGCGGTTGGGCGAGGATGGCTGCCAGTTCCCGGGTTCTTTCGGCGGACAGCTGGCCCTGGCGTTCGGCGAAGCCGAGGATCGCCCGTTGTTCATTCAGGCTCAGGGCGAAGGGCGCCAAGCGCGGCGTGGCGTCGGGCAGTTGCGGCCGGGTCAGTGATTGCTCGCGGTAGATCACCAGGGTGCCGGCGGCCAGATCGCCGAGGCGCTTGAAGGTCGGATGCTGCAGGCAACTGATGGCGCCGAGGAAGTAGCCGAACGGCAACATGTCGGCAAAACGCAGCAGGTTGCGGGTCAGGGAGGCGCTCCAGCCAATGGGCGTGCCATCGTCCTGAACCACGCGCAGTCCCATCAGTTGCTTGCCGGGAGAGCGGCCCTGGTTCAGCACCTCGAACAGCACCATGTACCACCAGCTGATCAGGAACAGCAGGATCGAGCCGAGGCCGATGCCGATCTCGCCGAAAAAGCCCAGCACGATGAACAACAGGCCCAATACCAGCCCGCGAATCCCCAGGTCGAGGGAAAACGCCAGGGTACGGACCAGCAACCCCGCCGGTCGTAGCGGCAGATCGATACCCTCGGGGGTTTCGACCTGATACCGCGTATCCAGTGGCGGGTGCAGCGATGCGTTCCTTGGCGTTGCTGTCGTCTCAAGCATGGGCAACTAGGGGGCTTGGCCTGGTATAAAAAAATCCAGCGCAGATGCTAGCAGTGTCCGAGGGGCAAACGACATCATTAACTGCGAATTCAGCACGGTGCTCTGTGCGCCGCCTGTTCGCGCGGCTGGCCCTGGTGGCGCTTGAGCGCCTAGACTGCGGCGGTCTTTCAGTTCAGGAACAGGCCGTGACTTCCCTCTTTTGGTACGACTACGAAACCACCGGCATCAATCCGCGCTGCGATCGCCCGTTGCAAGTGGCCGGTATTCGCACCGACCTGGCGCTCAATGAGATCGACGAGCCGGTCAACCTCTATTGCCTGCCCAGCGATGACATCCTGCCGCACCCGGCGGCCTGCATGATCACCGGTATCACCCCCAGCCGCCTGGCGGCCCAGGGCTTGAGCGAGGCGGACTTCATGACCCGGGTGCACGCCCAGCTGGCGCGTCCGGGCACCTGTGGCGTGGGCTACAACACCCTGCGCTTCGACGATGAGGTCACCCGCTACAGCCTGTATCGCAATTTCTTCGACCCTTATGCCCGCGAGTGGCAGGGCGGCAACAGCCGCTGGGATCTGATCGATGTGGTGCGCACCGCCTATGCCTTGCGCCCTGAGGGCATCGTCTGGCCCGAGGAGCAGGGGCAGGTGACCCTCAAGCTGGAACGGCTGACCGCGGCCAACGGCATCGATCATGGCCAGGCCCACGATGCGCTGTCCGATGTCCGGGCGACCATTGCCCTGGCGCGGCTGATTCGCGACCGGCAACCCAAGCTCTATGACTGGCTGTTCCAGTTGCGCAGCAAGCAGCGAGTGATGGATCAGATTCGCCTGTTGCAACCCCTGGTGCATATTTCCGGGCGCTTTTCCGCCGCGCGCCACTACCTCGGCGTAGTCCTGCCCCTGGCCTGGCATCCGCGTAATCGCAATGCACTGATTGTCTGCGACTTGCATCTGGATCCTCAGGGATTGCTCGACCTGGACGCCGAAACCTTGCGCCAGCGTTTATATACCCGGCGTGATGATCTGCCGGACGGCGAGTTGCCGGTGCCGTTGAAACTCATCCATATCAATCGCTGCCCGGTAGTGGCGCCCTTGAATGTCTTGCGGGGCGAGGATCAACAGCGATTGCACTTGGATATGGAGCAGTACCAGCGCCGGGTCGGGCTTTTGACTGAAACTCAGGAAGTTTGGCGGGATAAACTTTCGCTGATTTATGCCCCCGATGAGTTCGCGGCCAGCGAGGATCCGGAGCAACAGTTGTACGACGGCTTTATTGGTGATCGCGACCGGCGATTGTGTGAGCAAGTGCGTGAGGCCGATCCGCTGCATTTGGCTCGGCAACAGTGGCCCTTTGATGATGAGCGCTTGCCCGAATTGCTCTTTCGCTACCGCGCTCGCAACTTTCCGGAAACATTGGATGAAGCCGAGCAACAGCGTTGGCGGACATTTTGCCGCCAGCGTTTGCTAGAGCCGAAACTCGGCGCGCCCAATACCCTGGAAAGTTTTGCCCAGGGACTGGAGCAATCGTTGTTAAGTGCGGACTCCAAGCAGCGTCAGGTGCTGGATGAGTGGCAGGCTCATGTTCAGGCGCTGACCGGGCGTCTGGCTGTTTGAGAGAGGGACCGGGTTCTTGGGCATTAAGCCCGGACATAAAAAAACGCCAGCATGCTGGCGTTTTTTGATTGCGGCAGTAAAGCCTAGGCGCTCACTGGCGGGACTTAGTCCAGCAGGGTTGCCCAGCCTTCAACCACGTCGCCGCCCCACTTGGCTTTCCACTCTTTCAGAGTCTTGTGGTTGCCGCCTTTGGTTTCGATGACTTCACCGTTGTGCGGGTTCTTGTACTGTTTAACTTTACGCGCACGCTTGGTGCCGGTGGTTTTTACAGCAGCGCGAGGCGCTTTAACTTTCGATTCCGGATCCAGCAGGGCAATGATGTCGCGCAGGGACTTGGAGTACTCGCCCATCAGGCTGCGCAGTTTGCCTTCGAATTCCAGTTCGGTTTTCAGTTTGTCGTCCTGGGACAGGTTCTTCAAACGTGCTTGCAGTTCTTTAATGGCTTCTTCTGTAGCACGGTATTCGTTGATCAGGGACATGAGGACTACCTTATTGAGCGCTGAGTGACTGGGTGACAGTGTCGCAATAATAGTCAGGGAGTTTGTGCAAGTAAACATAATAACGCTGTTTTATTTGCCGCTCTTAGTGTGTTTAGGCGCAAAAGTCATTTCGCTATTTAATAGATCGGCGGATTCGATTGCGCTATTCACAAATTAGTTGTGCGCTATTGGCAAGTGTCTGCGGCAGTGCTTGCAGTGGTGTCCGATAAGGCCCGATCAGGGCGTTGTTGCCAATCTAATCCGGGCCTGCGGCGCAATGAATACTGCAGTTTTGTCGCGTAATGGCTAGAATGGCGACCTTTGCGAAGTTCTGGAGTTTTCCCCTCATGCGCACCTTTCGGTTGGTGATTTCTTGCCCTGACCGCGTTGGCATCGTTGCCAAAGTCAGTAACTTTCTGGCCTCCCATAACGGTTGGATCACCGAAGCGAGTCACCACTCGGACAATCTCAGTGGCTGGTTCTTCATGCGCCACGAGATTCGTGCCGACTCCCTGCCTTTTGGTCTGGAGGCTTTTCGCCAGGCCTTTGCGCCGATTGCCGAAGAGTTCTCGATGGACTGGCGCATTACCGATACCGCCGAGAAAAAGCGCGTGGTGCTGATGGCCAGCCGCGAGTCCCATTGCCTGGCGGATCTGTTGCACCGCTGGCACAGCGACGAGCTCGATTGTGAGATCGCCTGCGTGATCTCCAACCACGACGACCTGCGCAGCATGGTCGAGTGGCATGGCATTCCTTATTACCATGTGCCGGTCAATCCCCAGGACAAGGAGCCGGCGTTTGCCGAGGTGTCGCGCCTGGTCAAGCAGCACGATGCCGAGGTGGTGGTGCTGGCGCGCTACATGCAGATCCTGCCGCCTGAGCTGTGCCGCGAATACGCGCACAAGGTGATCAACATCCACCACAGCTTCCTGCCGTCCTTCGTCGGCGCCAAGCCTTACCACCAGGCATCCCTGCGTGGGGTGAAGCTGATCGGCGCCACTTGCCACTACGTCACCGAAGAGCTGGACGCCGGTCCGATCATCGAGCAGGACGTGGTGCGGGTCAGCCACAGCGACAGCATCGAGGACATGGTGCGTTTCGGTCGCGATGTGGAGAAGATGGTCCTGGCCCGTGGCCTGCGCTACCACCTGGAAGATCGGGTGCTGGTGCACGGCAACAAGACCGTGGTGTTCTGATCGAAAAAAAACCAGGAGCCGGGTGCGAGATCCCGGTCCTGGTTGTTCACGTCGCGAGGTCAGCCCGATGACCGATCCACTGGATAAAGCCACTGCCAAGGCCCCCGCCACCCTCGGCGAGGGATGCCTGAGCCGTTACGACCCCGATGAGCTTGATGCTGAAGACGGCACCGAGTTTCCGGGTGCCGCCCAATTGTGGGAGCAGTTGCAGCAGGAGCCCACGCCACCGGCGTCGGTAGACACCGGCTCGCCGGCCAAAGGGCCCTGAGGCCCAGCGTCAGATCCTGAAGCTGCCCACCAGGTGCTTCAAGCGCGCCGATTGCTGTTCCAGATCGGAGCAGGCCCGTAGGGTCGCCTGCAGGTTTTCAACCCCTTCCTGATTCAGCGTGTTGATTTCGGTGATGTCCATGTTGATGGACTCGACCACCGAGGTCTGTTCTTCAGTGGCGGTGGCCACCGACTGGTTCATGCCATCGATCTCGCCAATGCGCTGGGTCACGCTGCTCAGCCGCTCCCCGGCCTGGTTGGCGATCTCCACGCTGTCCTGGCTGTGGCGCTGGCTGTTGCTCATGGTGCTGACCGACTCCCGGGCGCCCACTTGCAGCTCTTCGATCATGGTCTGCACTTGCTGAGCCGATTCTTGGGTGCGGTGCGCCAGGTTGCGTACTTCGTCGGCCACCACGGCGAATCCGCGGCCGGCCTCGCCAGCCCGGGCCGCTTCGATGGCGGCGTTGAGCGCCAGCAGGTTGGTCTGCTGGGAAATGCTGGTGATGACTTCGAGAATCTGCCCGATATTCACGGTCTTGCTGTTCAGGGTCTCGATGTTGCTGCTGGAGGTGCTGATCATCTCCGACAGCTGGTTCATCGCCTGGATACTGCGATCCACCACTTGCTGGCCGTCTTCGGCCAGATTGCGAGCGTCGCTGGCCTGTTGCGAAGCCTGGGCGGCATTGCGCGCGATTTCCTGGGCGGCGGCGCCAAGCTGATTGATGGCCGCGGCCACGCTGTTGGTGCGGCTGGCCTGTTCGTCGGAGTTGAGCATGGACGAGTTGGAGGCGCTCACCACCCGCAGGGCCACTTCGTTGACGTGCTCGGTGGCTGAGGAGACTTCGCGGATCGAGTTGTGGATGCGCTCGACGAAACGGTTGAAGGCGCTACCGAGAATGCCGAACTCGTCCTGGTTGTGGATGCTCAGGCGGCGGGTCAGGTCGCCTTCGCCGTCGGCGATGTCCTGCATGGCCCGGGTCATCACATGCAGGGGCTGCATCAGCAGGCGGATCAGCAGGCCCAGCAGGGCGATGGTCAGGGCCACGGCGGTCAGGGTGGCGATCAGGGCCGAGGTGCGGAACTCGCTGAGCATGGCGAATGCCTTGTCCTTGTCCACCGACAGGCCGATGTACCAGTTCACCGAAGACAGGCCCTTGATCGGGGTGAAGGTGACGATACGGGTCTTGCCGTCGACGCTGATCTCGCTGAGTTCATTGCTGATGCGCGGAGTGTCCTGGGGGTAGACGTCCTTGAGGGTCTTCATTACCAGGTTCTTGTCCGGGTGCACCAGGATCTTGCCGTCGGCGCTGATCAGGAACGCATAGCCCATGCCGTCGAAGTCCAGGGCGTTGATGCTGTCGGCAATCACTTGCAGGCTCAGGTCGCCACCGACCACGCCGATGCGCTGGCCGGCCTTGATCACGCTGTCGACGATGGAAATCACCAACTGGCCGGAAGCCAGGTCGATATAGGGTTCGGTCAGGGCCGAGCCGTTGCTGCTCTCGGCGCTCTTGTACCAGGGGCGCGCGCGCGGGTCGTAGCCGTCCGGCATCTTGCTGTCCGGGCGGATGATGAAGGTGCCGTCCTTGTTCCCCAGGTAAGCCCCCATGAAGGTCGAGCTCACCGACTTCTGTTCCAGCAGGTTGCTGACATTGGCCGGGTCGGGGTTGAGGGCCACTGACTGGGAGATGTTTTCGATCAGCAAGGCGCGGCCGGCGAGCCAGGTCTGAATATTTTTTGCCGTGACGTCGCCCATTTCCTGGAGATAGTTGTCCAGATCATTGCGAATGGCGTTGCGTTGCAGGTAATCGTTGTAGAGCGTGAATAGTGCAAAGGCAGCTATGACGATCAGCGAGGCGGCAAGCAGGATCTTGTGGCTGAAGCGCAGATTTTTGTTCATGGCTTGGGGGTGTCCGCTAAGGTCTTTGAGTCCGGGGCATTGCTTGGAAAAGCGCGCGAAAAGGGGCGGTGTTGTAAGTAAGCTGATATCTCCATCTATCCCACAGGAATTACCTGACCTTTATTTCAGATACTTCTGATCCATCATTTTTCATATCGACCGTCCAAGGCCAAAGATTAACCTGAGGTGACAAAATGCCTGACTCTTTGCAACTGATTATCGGTGCCGACCTGGGTGGCCAGCCGGTCGCCCAGGCCATGCGCCTGGCCAATCGCCACGGGCTGGTGGCCGGCGCCACCGGTACCGGCAAGACCGTGACCTTGCAGCGCCTGGCGGAAGCCTTCAGTGACGCCGGGGTCGCGGTGTTCGCCGCGGATATCAAAGGCGACCTGTGCGGGCTGGGGGCGGCGGGCAATCCACAGGGCAAGATCGCCGAACGGATCGCCGGGATGCCGTGGCTTGAACATAAGCCTCAGGCGTATCCGGTAACGCTGTGGGATATCCATGGTCAGTCCGGTCATCCCTTGCGCACCACCTTGAGCGAAATGGGCCCGCTATTGCTGGGCAGCCTGCTTGAGCTCACCGACAGTCAGCAGTCGGCGCTGTACGCGGCGTTCAAGGTGGCGGACCGTGAAGGGCTGTTATTGCTGGACTTGAAGGATCTCAAGGCGCTGCTCAATCACCTCAAGGACCACCCTCAACTGCTGGGAGATGACGCGGCGCTGATGACCACGGGTTCCAGTCAGGCGCTGTTGCGGCGTCTGGCGACCCTGGAGCAGCAAGGGGCGGAAGCTCTGTTCGGCGAGCCGGCGTTGCAACTGGAAGACATTCTGCAACCGGCTGCCGATGGCCGTGGGCGGATTCATCTGTTGGACGCGAGTCGTCTGGTGCACGAGGCGCCGAAAGTCTATGCGACCTTCCTTTTATGGCTGCTGGCCGAGCTGTTCGAGCAACTGCCGGAACGCGGGGATGCGGACAAGCCTCTGCTGGCGCTGTTTTTTGACGAGGCGCACTTGTTGTTTTCCGGTACGCCCAAGGCGCTGCAGGATCGCCTGGAGCAGGTGGTGCGGCTGATTCGGTCCAAGGGCGTGGGGGTGTATTTCGTGACCCAGTCGCCGGGGGATCTGCCGGACGATGTGCTGGCGCAGTTGGGGCTGCGGATTCAACACGGCTTGCGGGCCTATACCGCCAAGGAGCAGAAGTCGTTGCGTGCGGTGGCCGATGGTTTTCGTCCCAATCCGGACTTTGACGCACTGTCGGTGCTGACCGAGCTGGGCATCGGCGAAGCGCTGGTGGGGACCCTGCAAGACAAGGGAACCCCGGAAAAGGTCCAGCGTGTACTGGTGGCGCCGCCGCAATCGCGGATCGGGCCGCTGACCGCCGCCGAACGTCAGGCCTTGATTGCCAGCTCGCCGCTGCAAGGGCGTTATGACCAGCCGATCGATCGTGAGTCGGCTTATGAAGTGCTCATGGGGCGCAAGAGCCTGGCCCCCAAGGAGCCTGCAACGGCAGACAAGCCGGAGGCGCAAGAGCCGAGTCTGGCGGATCGCGCCGGTGAGTTTCTCGGCACTGCGGCCGGGCAGGCCTTGAAGTCGGCCATGCGTCAGGCGGCCAATCAGTTGGGGCGGCAGTTGGTCCGCGGGTTGATGGGCTCGTTGTTGGGCGGCAGCAAGCGGCGCTGAAGCCTGGCGTGTCCGGGTCAGCCTCGCGGCTTGGCGTGGCTGGCCAGGCGCTCCAGGGCGGCGCGCAGCTTGGGGTCGCTGATGCCTTCGGCGGTGGCCTGGATGGTTTCGGCGGCATTGTTCGACAGGTCCATGGTGTGCCCCACGGCGCCCCGTTGGACCGTGGGTGGCTGGACCTTGAACAGGATGCGCGTCAGGTTGCTGAACTCATTGAACGCCTGCAATTGGCGCTGCAGGCGTTTTTGCTGATAGCGCAGGCGCGTGGCCCAGTGGCCGTCGGTGACGATCAGCAACAGGCTGCCTTCGCGCCATGAGGCGACGTGGCAATGTTCACGAGCCGCCGGTTGCAACTGGCTCTCCAGCAGGCGCTGCAGGTGCGCCAGGCGCTGAGCGTGGCCGAGTATGGCTTTCAGAGGCTTGGCTTCGCGAAGAAGAACGGCGGGGGCGCGTGCCGTAAGGGGGCGAAATGCCATGATCAGACACCTGAAGTTACAGAGGCGCCATGGTAGCAGAAAGCACTCGGGCCACCGGGGTCATCGCTTTTTCGTACTCTGACGACTTTCTCGCGCTTTGCTGATCGTAATCATTAACTTCCGGGGGGAATGGGCTTGAAGTTCGGCAAAAAGCCCTTATTTTAGGTGAGCCCCGTCACAGCGCTGTGCCAGCATCGTGGAATAACGCCACTTTCCTCACCATCGTTTCCGGGTAGAATGCTCGTTCGCATGCGGCCATGAGGGCTGCTCGGGCGAGTCACGGGGCCGCCCTCCAACCCTACGTGTGGAAGATCCTGCCGATATGTTTGCGCCTTTGTTAAAGAAACTTTTTGGAAGCAAGAACGAGCGTGAAGTCAAACGCATGCTCAAGACGGTACAGATCGTCAATGCCTTCGAAGAGCAAATGGTGGCCCTTTCGGACGATCAATTGCGCGCCAAGACCGCCGAGTTCAAGGCCCGTATCGCCAAGGGTGAAACCCTCGACAAACTGCTTCCCGAAGCCTTCGCGGTCGCCCGCGAAGCCGGTAAGCGCGTCATGGGTATGCGTCACTTCGACGTGCAGTTGATCGGTGGCATGACCTTGCACGAAGGCAAGATCGCCGAAATGCGCACCGGTGAGGGCAAGACCCTGGTGGCAACTCTGGGCGTCTATCTCAACGCACTGTCCGGCAAGGGCGTGCACGTAGTGACGGTGAACGACTACCTGGCTCGCCGTGACGCCAACTGGATGCGTCCGCTGTACGAATTCCTCGGCCTGACCGTCGGCGTGGTCACGCCATTCCAGCCGCCTGAAGAGAAGCGTGCTGCCTACGCCGCCGACATCACCTACGGCACCAACAACGAATTCGGTTTCGACTACCTGCGCGACAACATGGCTTTCAGCATGGAAGACAAGTTCCAGCGCGAGCTCAATTTTGCCGTGATCGACGAAGTCGACTCGATCCTGATCGATGAAGCGCGTACCCCGTTGATCATTTCCGGTCAGGCCGAAGACAGTTCCCGCCTGTACACCGAAATCAACAAGCTGATTCCGCGTCTGGAGCAGCATATCGAGGAAGTGGAAGGCCAGGTCACCAAGGCCGGTCATTTCACTGTCGACGAAAAGACCCGTCAGGTTGAGCTCAACGAAGCCGGTCACCAGTTCATCGAAGAGATGCTGACTCAGGTCGGCCTGCTGGCGGAAGGCGAAAGCCTGTACTCGGCGCACAACCTGGGCTTGCTGACTCACGTCTATGCCGGTCTGCGCGCGCACAAGCTGTTCAACCGCAACGTCGAGTACATCGTTCAGGATGGCCAGGTGGTCCTGGTCGACGAACACACCGGTCGTACCATGCCCGGTCGTCGTCTGTCCGAGGGCCTGCACCAGGCCATCGAAGCCAAGGAAAACCTCAACATCCAGGCCGAGAGCCAGACCCTGGCATCGACCACTTTCCAGAACTACTTCCGTCTGTACACCAAGCTGTCCGGCATGACCGGTACCGCTGACACCGAAGCGTTCGAATTCCATCAGATCTACGGCCTGCAGGTGATGGTGATTCCACCGAACAAGCCGCTGGCCCGTAAAGACTACAACGACCTGGTGTTCCTGACCGCGGATGAGAAGTACACCGCGATCATCAACGACATCAAGGAATGCATGGCTCAGGGGCGTCCGGTGCTGGTAGGTACCGCGACCATCGAAACGTCCGAGCACATGTCCAACCTGCTGCAAAAAGAAGGCATCGAACACAAGGTTCTGAACGCCAAGTTCCACGAGAAGGAAGCGGAAATCATCGCCCAGGCCGGTCGCCCGGGAGCCCTGACCATTGCTACCAACATGGCCGGTCGTGGTACCGATATCCTGCTGGGCGGCAACTGGGAAGTGGAAGTCGCTTCCCTGGAAAGCCCGACGCCTGAGCAGATCGCCCAGATCAAGGCCGACTGGCAGAAGCGTCACCAGCAGGTGCTGGAGTCCGGTGGCCTGCACGTGATCGCGTCCGAGCGTCACGAATCGCGTCGTATCGACAACCAACTGCGTGGCCGTGCCGGTCGTCAGGGTGATGCCGGCTCCAGCCGCTTCTACCTGTCGCTGGAAGACAGCCTGATGCGCATCTTCGCCTCTGATCGGGTGAAGAACTTCATGAAGGCCCTGGGCATGCAGTCCGGCGAGGCGATCGAGCACCGCATGGTGACCAACGCCATTGAAAAGGCCCAGCGCAAGGTTGAAGGGCGCAACTTCGACATTCGCAAGCAACTGCTTGAGTTCGACGACGTCAACAACGAGCAGCGTAAAGTGATCTATCACATGCGCAACACCTTGTTGGCCGCCGACAACATTGGCGAAACCATCGCCGACTTCCGCCAGGACGTGCTCAACGCTACCGTCAGCGCCCACATCCCGCCGCAATCGCTGCCTGAGCAGTGGGACGTGGCAGGCCTGGAAGAATCCATCCAGAGCGGCTTCGGGGTCAGCCTGCCGATCCAGCAATGGCTCGATGAAGACGACCATCTGTACGAAGAAACCCTGCGCGAGAAGCTGCTCAACGAGCTGATCGCTGCGTACAACGAGAAGGAAGATCAGGCCGGCGCCGAAGCGCTGCGCACCTTCGAGAAGCAGATCGTGCTGCGGGTACTGGACGATTTGTGGAAAGACCACCTGTCGACCATGGATCACCTGCGTCACGGTATTCACCTGCGTGGTTATGCGCAGAAGAACCCGAAGCAGGAGTACAAGCGCGAGTCCTTCACCCTGTTCTCCGAGTTGCTGGATTCCATCAAGCGCGACTCGATCCGCGTACTGTCCCACGTCCAGGTGCGTCGCGAAGACCCGGCCGAGGAGGAGGCGCGCCTGCGTCAGGAAGCCGAGGCCCTGGCTCAGCGCATGCAGTTCGAACACGCCGAAGCGCCGGGTCTGGATCAGCCTGAAGCCCTGGAAGAAGGGGTTGATGTGGATGTCGCCCTGGCCTCCGCGCCGGTGCGCAACGAGCAGAAGCTGGGCCGCAACGAGCTGTGCTACTGCGGTTCGGGCAAGAAGTTCAAACACTGTCACGGCCAGATCAACTAAGATCCCCGCCAGACACTGAAACACCCACGCCGTGACGGCATCAGCCGTCGCGGCGTTTTTCCATTTGCGACACCGTCTTTTGAGACGACGGTGCAGACACCTGATAAGAGGAGCGCATTCATGGCTGTTGGTCTTGGTCCTTTGCCTACGTTGCACCCGGTTGCCGGTTTCGAACTCGGTATCGCTTCGGCCGGCATCAAGCGCCCGGGGCGCAAGGATGTGGTGGTCATGCGCTGCGTCGAAGGCTCCACGGTGGCGGGCGTATTCACCCTCAACGCGTTCTGCGCCGCGCCGGTGATCCTGGCCAAGCAACGGGTACAAGGCCCGGTGCGTTACCTGTTGACCAATACCGGCAATGCCAACGCGGGGACCGGCGAGCCTGGCCTGGCCGCAGCCAAGCGCACTTGCGCCAAGCTGGCGGAGCTGGCCGGCGTCGATGCCAGCGCCGTGCTGCCGTACTCCACCGGGGTGATCGGCGAGCCGCTGCCGGTCGAGAAAATCGAAGGCGCCCTGCAAGCCGCGCTGGATGACCTGTCCGTGGACAACTGGGCCGCCGCCGCCACCGGGATCATGACCACCGACACCCTGCCCAAGGGCGCCAGCCGCCAGTTCCAGCACGAGGGCGTGACCGTCACCGTGACCGGTATCAGCAAGGGCGCGGGGATGATCCGTCCGAACATGGCCACCATGCTTGGCTACATCGCCACCGACGCCAAAGTCTCCCGCGAAGTGCTGCAGAACCTGTTGCTGGACGGAGCCAACAAGTCCTTCAACCGCATCACCATCGACGGCGATACCTCCACCAACGACTGCTGCATGCTGATCGCTACCGGTCAGGCCGATCTGCCGGAAATCACCCAGGCCGAGGGACCGCTGTTCGCTGCCCTGAAACAGGCGGTGTTCGAGGTGTGCATGGAGGTGGCCCAGGCCATCGTCCGTGACGGCGAAGGCGCGACCAAGTTCGTCACCGTTGAAGTCAACGGCGGCGCTACTCACCAGGAATGCCTGGACGTGGGCTACACCGTGGCGCATTCGCCGCTGATCAAGACCGCGCTGTTCGCCTCCGACCCGAACTGGGGCCGCATCCTCGCGGCGGTGGGCCGCGCCGGCGTGCCGGACCTGGACGTCAGCAAGATCGATGTGTTCCTCGGCGAGGTTTGCATTGCCAGCCGTGGCGCGCGGGCTGCCAGCTACACCGAAGCCCAGGGCGCGGCGGTGATGCAGCAGGAAGAAATCACCATCCGCATCGAGCTGGGTCGTGGTGCTTGCAGCGAAACCATCTGGACCACCGATCTGTCCCACGAGTACGTGAAGATCAACGCGGAATACCGCACCTAAGAACCTCGCCGGCAACCCCGCTCCGCTCTGTAGGAGCCGGCTTGCCGGCGAAGCGCAGATCCAACGCCCGGCCCGCGAGGGCCTGGCCCAATGCCTGATCAGAGGAAACAGCGCGGTGAAACGAGTCCATGTGGCTGCGGCCGTTATCCGGGATGCCAGCGGCAAGATCCTGATTGCCCGGCGTGCCGACACTCAACATCAAGGTGGCCTGTGGGAGTTCCCCGGTGGCAAGGTCGAGACTGGGGAGGCGGTCGAGACCGCGCTGGCCCGAGAGCTGCTGGAAGAACTGGGGATTGCTGTGACAGCGGCCCGCCCACTGATCAAGGTGCAGCACGATTACCCGGACAAACAGGTACTGCTGGATGTCTGGGAAGTCTCGGCGTTCAACGGCCAAGCCCATGGCGCTGAAGGGCAGCCCCTGGCTTGGGTGACTGCCCGTGAACTGGCCGACTATGAGTTCCCCGCGGCCAATCAGGCGATCGTCGCCGCGGCCCGTCTGCCGGACCACTACCTGATTACCCCTGAAGGTCTGGAAACCCCGGCCTTGCTGCGTGGCATGCAGAAGGCCATTGCCCAGGGCTGCAAACTTATCCAGTTGCGTGCGCCCAGCGGTTACGACCCGCAGTACCGCGATCTGGCGGTGGACGCAGTAGGCCTGTGTGCCGGCAAGGCGCAGTTGATGCTCAAGGGCCCCTTCGAATGGCTGGGGGACTTTCCGTCGGCGGGTTGGCACATCACCTCGGCGCAGCTGCGCAAGTACGCCAGCGCCGGGCGCCCGTTCGGCAAGGACCGCTGGTTGGCGGCTTCCTGTCATAACGCCGAGGAGCTGTCCCTGGCCCAGCAGATGGATGTGGACTTCGTGACCCTGTCCCCTGTGCAGCCAACTCAGACTCACCCCGACGCCCAGCCCCTGGGCTGGCAGCAGGCGCAGCAGTTGATCAACGCTTTCAACAAGCCGGTGTATCTGCTGGGCGGTGTTGGGCCTGCCGAGTGTCAGCAAGCCTGGGACGCCGGTGCTCAGGGCGTTGCCGGAATCCGCGCCTTCTGGCCGCAGGACTGAAGACAGCCGCTGCGTCAGCGCTGGCGAGCAGCGGTTCATGCAGCCGCCGGCTTGCCAGCGAAGGCGTTGTCAGTCGTGAGCCCTTTCGCCGGCAAGCCTGCGCCTACGCAGAGGGGGCGGGCTTGGCGGCGGCCTGCCAGAGGATTTCCGCGATGCCTTGGCGCTTGGCAATCAGCCGCGCCGCGACAAACAGCAGGTCCGACAGGCGATTGATGTAGGCCAGCCCCACGCCCTGCAAGGGTTCCACGGCATTCAGGTGTTGGCAGCGACGCTCGGCGCTGCGCGCCAGACTGCGGCACACGTGGGCCTGGGCGATCAGTGACGAACCGCCGGGCAGGATGAAATTCTCCAGAGGCCCCAACTCCTCATTCCAGGTATCGATGGCCGCCTCAAGGCGCTCCACCTCGGCCTCGTTGAGTGCCTGATACACCGGCATGGCCAGTTCGCCCCCCAGGTCGAACAGCCGGTGCTGACAGGGAGCCAGCACCTCGATGATGTCCTTGAACCCCGGACAGGCATCAACCTGTTCCTCCAGCCCGGCCAGAAGCAGTCCCAACTGGCTGTTCAAGGTGTCGACTTCACCGATGGCTTCCACTCGTGGGTGATCCTTGGCGACCCGGCGGCCGTCTCCGAGTCCGGTTTCGCCTTTGTCGCCGGTGCGGGTGTAAATCTTCGACAAGCGAAAACCCATGCTTAGTTCTCCAGTGGTAGCGGTTCTTGAACTGGGGGCTGGTTGCTCGACAGAGGCAGGCGCAAGGTAAAGCAGGTGCCTTGGCCCCGGGTCGATTGCACTTCCATTTGCCCCTTGTGGTTGTTGGTGATGATGAAGTACGACACCGAAAGGCCGAGTCCGGTGCCCTGGCCGATCTCCTTGGTGGTGAAGAAGGGCTCGAAGGTGCGTTTGCGCACGCTTTCGCTCATGCCGATGCCGTTGTCTTCCACCTGGATTTCTGCCCAGGGCGGATTCAGCTTGGTGCGCAGGATGATGCGACCGGGCTCGCTGTCGTCGTCACGCTGGTGAATGGCCTGGGCGGCGTTCTTCAGCAGGTTGAGCAGCACTTGCTCCAGTTCGTTGGCGGTGCCGGGCACGGGGCCCAGGTTCGGGTCGAACTGACGGATGATCGCTTGCCCCTTGAAGTCGAAGCCGATGGCCAGGTCGAAGTCGTTGCTGGCGATTTCCACCGCCTGGTCAATCAGCGCCGGCAGGTCGCAGGGGGCCATCTGGCGATTGCTGCGGCGGCTGAAACTGAGCATGTGGGTGACGATCTTGGCGGCCCGGGCCCCGGCTTGTTGAATGCCGTCGAGCAACTGCGGCACTTCGCGGCTTTCCAGGTAACGGTTGACGGTTTGCAGTTCGACGCCGATCTGTTGTGCGTGTTCGAGGTTCTTCGGCAGGTCCGGGGACAGCCGGCGGCGAATGTTCTGCACGTTGTGCAGGATGGCGCCCAAGGGGTTGTTGATCTCGTGGGCCATGCCGGCGGCCAGGCCACCCACCGAGAGCATTTTCTCGGACTGCACCATCATTTCTTCCAGGGACAGGCGCTGGGTGATGTCGTCGATGCGGATCACCACGCCGCGGCCGGCGCCGCCCATCAGCGGGTAGAAGGTCAGGGCGTAGTGCCGGGCCTCATCGTCCTTGACCCAGGTCACCCGTTCGACCTTGGTCACTGTGTGTTGCTCGACGGTTTCCTTGAGTTGCGGCAAAAACGGCTTGAGCGGTTCGAAAGCAAGGAAGATCGGCTGGTTCAGGGCTTCGTCCAGGCGAGTGCCGGACAGGGCGCTGGCTTCCTGGTTCCACTGGGTGACGTACAGTTGCTCGTCCAGGGCGATCAGGGCCGAGGGCATGGAGTCGATGATGCTATTGAGGTAGTTCTGAAAGCCGGTGAGCTTCTTCTCGATCTTGCTGCGCACCTGGACTTCCAGCTCCAGCTTGCGGTTGGTGTGGCGGGTTTCTTCGGCCAGTCCCTGGGCCTGATCGTAGGCGGCCTGGGAGTCGTCACGGGCACGCTTGAGCTGCTGCTCCCGTGCCTCGATGCGCGACAGCATGGTGTTGAAGGCTTCCGCCAGGCTGCCGATTTCATCGTGGTTGCCGCGGGCCGCGCGCAGAGCGTAGTTCTCCTCGCGGGTCACCTGGCGCGACAGCTCTGCGAGCTGGTGGATCGGCTGGGTGATCAGGCGCTTGATCTGCCGGGCGATGATCAGCCAGAGCAAGACGCTGAAGATCAGGATCCCCAGGCTGGCGGTGAGGGTGCCGGTATAGAACGCCATCGGCAGTTCGCTGGTGGCGACCAGCAGCAGATGCCCCGGGGCCTGGCCCGGGCGCGGCAGGGTGATGACCTGGTTGCTGCGGAACTCGGTCAATTGCCAGGCTTCGATATGGCGGTAACGCTCGGGCAGCTTGAGGTGTTCGCCGTGTTGCAGCTGCGCCAGGCGTACACCCTTGCCGTCATACAGGGCCGCTGCCCGCAGCGGGGTGTAGCTGTCGAGTTCATCCAGCAGTTTTTTTGCGTCCTCCGGGGAGTTCAGGGCCTGGGCCGCCAGGGTCGGGTTGGACACCAGCCGGCCGATGGTCTGCAGGGCCTGGGGCGCCATGCTTTCCTGGGAGATCCAGTAGGCGGCGCTGATAAAGGTCAGGTTGGCGACCAGCAGTACGGTGGTCAGCAAGACGAGCAGGGCGGCCAGGAGCTTTTGGCCCACGGGCAGGTTTTCGAGACGCTGGCGCAATGGCATCGGCTATATCGCTGGAAATGAGCAAGTGGGCAGCGTAGCCGCTGCTCAGGCGCTGGGCAATCCGCGCCGTTGCAGGTGGCTGACCAGGCGTTGCTGCAACTGTTGCAGATGGGGCAGTTGCAAGCGATGGCGGGCGGCTGCCTGGCAGGCATAGCCCAGCAAGTAGCTGATCTCGGTGCGGCGTTGACTGGCCACGTCCTGATGCATGGAGGAATAGTTGGCGGCGGTGGCCTGGATCACCCGTTCCACTTCCTGTTGCAGGTTTTGCGCGGCGGCCGGTTGTCCGCAGCAGTGCAGTAGCTCGCTCAGCTCGGCACACAGCGTGGCCACCTCGCACTGGTGCTGCTGCAGACCGCCGTTGCGGCAGTCGTGCAGCACGGTCAATGGATTGATCGCACAGTTGAGGGCCAGTTTGCGCCACAGTCGGGTGAGGATCTGGGTGCTCCATTCGTGGGGTATGCCGCTGGCGACTAGATCGTCGAGCCAGATCGGCGGGGTCGGGTGGCCGGAGTCGCCGAGCCAGGTATAGCCATGGCCGGCGAAGACCACGCGCCAATCACCGTCGCGAAAGGCCCCTTCGGTACTGGAGGCGGCAATGCAGCGTGCCTGGGGCACCTTGGCGGCCACGGCGTCCTGGCTGCCGAGACCGTTCTGCAGCAGGATCAGTTCGGCGCCTTGGGTCAGGCGCCGGGCGATGCTGGACACCGCCGCTTCGGCGTCATAGGCCTTGCACGCCAACAGCAGCCGGCTGATGGGCGTCGTGCTATCGACGGTTTCCCCGGGAATCGCCAGCAGGCTGCTCTGGCCCTGCTCCACCAGGGTCAGGCCGCCCGCCGCTTGATACGCCTGCAAGCGGGCCTGATTGCGCAGGATCAGGCGCACCGGCAAGCCGGCGCGAGCCAGGCGGGTGGCCCACAGGGTGCCGAGGCTGCCGGCGCCGAGCACATGCCAGGTGGTGGACATTCGGTTTTCGCTCTGTTTGGCCGCCCCAGGGAGGCGGCGCAGTGAAGGAGGGGAAAGACCCGTTATAATGAGCGCGGATTTTAACCGCAAGCCGGGCGTGTTCGATGTTTTGAACAGCGCCCCTTTTTATTTGGAGAGATTACATGCCGTCGTTTGACGTGGTATCCGAACTGGACAAGCACGAAGTCACCAACGCGGTGGAAAACGCCGTCAAGGAACTGGATCGCCGCTATGACCTCAAGGGCAAGGGCAGCTTCGAGTTCAAGGACAAGGAACTGACCGTCAACCTGACCGCGGAAGCTGAATTCCAGCTGGAAGCGATGATCGAGATTCTCAAGCTGGCTCTGGTCAAGCGCAAGATCGATGTGCAGTGCCTGGAGGTCAAGGATGCTTATGCCTCGGGCAAGGTGATGAAGCAGGAAGCGGTGCTCAAGGAAGGTATCGACAAAGAGCTGGCGAAAAAGATCGTCGCGCATATCAAGGAAGCCAAGTTGAAAGTGCAGGCCGCCATTCAGGGCGAGCAGGTACGGGTCACTGGCAAGAAGCGTGATGACCTGCAAGAGGCCATCGCCGCCCTGCGTGCCAAAGAGTTCGGCATGCCGCTGCAGTTCAACAACTTCCGCGACTGACCCCCAGTCTCCGGGAACCTCTAGAGCTTTTTGGCGTCCGAGGCCGGAGCAATGGCAGAAACGATTGCGCTCCAGCGGAGCCGGTCGTTCTGCCGGTCAGTCATGCACGCCGCCACCCCGGGGAATCTGGAGAGATAGATGGACTTGAACGCTGAAGTAGACAACCTGGTCCGGGCTTCCCAAGCCTGGATTCCAATGATCATGGAATACGGCAGCCGGGTGCTGCTGGCAGTGATCACCCTGGCCATCGGCTGGTGGCTGATCAACAAGCTGACCCACAAAGTGGGCAAGTTGCTGGCGTTGCGCAATGCCGACCTGGCGCTGCAAGGCTTTATCAGCAGCCTGGCCAACATCATTCTCAAGGTGCTGCTGATTGTCAGTGTGGCCTCGATGATTGGTGTCGAGACGACCTCGTTCGTGGCCGCCATTGGTGCCGCCGGTCTGGCTATCGGCCTGGCCCTGCAGGGCAGCCTGGCGAACTTCGCCGGAGGGGTGTTGATCCTGTTGTTCCGTCCGTTTCGCATTGGCGACTTCATTGAAGCCCAAGGCATCAGCGGCAGCGTGGACAGCATTCAGATTTTTCACACGGTGTTGCGTACCGGTGACAACAAGACGGTGATCGTGCCCAACGGCAACCTGTCCAACGGCATCATTACCAACTACAACCGTCAACCCACTCGCAAGGTGGTGTTCGACGTGGGTGTGGATTACGACGCAGATCTGCAGAAAGCCCGTGAAGTGCTGCTGGAGCTGGCGAAAGACGAGCGCGTGCTGGCCGATCCAGCACCGGTAGCTGTGGTGTCCACCCTGGGTGACAGCGCGATTACCTTGTCTCTGCGGGTTTGGGTCAAGACTGCGGACTACTGGGACGTGATGTTCCAGTTCAACGAACTGTCGCGTGATCGCTTGAAGGCGGCGGGAATCGATATTCCCTTTCCGCAGCGAGTGATTCGTGTGGTTCAGGAAGCGGCTGTGTCATAACTTGCTTGCAAGACTTGGCCAAGTGGTCAACTAATGTTGTTCAAGACAAGGGGCTTTAGGCCCCTTGTTTGTTTTCAGGGTTTCTTGGCAACTATCAAGTTCCATTCGAAAGCGAGGGGACATAACGAGTGCTGGTAACTTCTTTAGTTAGCTTGCTATTTAAGATTCGCTTGTTCGGGTTGCTGTTATCACGCACAAAAAAAAGCCGCCGACCTGATCCAGGTCGGCGGCTTTTATTTGAGTTGCGCGTTAACGCAATCAGCTGAGCAGTGAAATTACAAGATGCTCAGTGGGTACTCTACGATGATACGAACGTCGTTGTTGTCTGCGGTGTAGTCCTTGTTGTACGCGCCGTTGGCACGGTACACGGCGCTACGCAGGCGGAACGACAGGTCCTTGGCTGGACCTTCTTGCATCACGTACTTGGTTTCGAAGTTGAACTCGTTTTCCTTGCCTTCGGTGTTCGACGAAGTGGTGATGTTGTCACCCTTCACGTAACGGGCCATGAAGCTCAGGCCTGGGACGCCGAGGGTCGCCATGTTCAGGTCGTAGCGAGCCTGCCAGGAACGCTCGTCTTCACCGATGAAGTCGGAGATCTGGATGGAGTTGGCGACGAAGATGGTGCCGTTGCCGTCCACACCGTACAGGTAGTTGGTGTCGCCGGTGGAGCGCTGGTGAGCGATGGTGAACTTGTTCGGGCCGATGCTGTAAGCAGCTGCCAGGCTCCACAGTTTGTTGTCCAGCTTGCCGTACAGCTTCTTGCCGTCGTCTTCGGTGCGATAGCCGTTGAAGTCCAGGTTCAGGGACTGGCTATCGGCGATCGGGAAGGTGTAGTTCAGGTTGATGTACTGCTTCTTGAAGTAGTCATCAACCTTGGACGCTGCCACGCCACCGACGAAGTTGTCGGTGAACTTGTAGGTCGCACCTGCGAAGTCGGCAGAGGTCAGGCCTGGGTTTTTCAGGCCGGTGTCGCTGTTACGACCGTTGATGCTGTCGTTGTACTGACCGGTCTGCGAACGCAGGGCGGTGAAGTGACCTGCATTCAGCTCCAGGCCTTTGATCTCGTTGCTGGTGATCAAGGTACCGGTGGCGACTTCAGGCAGCAGGCGGCTGTCGTCGGTGGAGAATACCGGGCTGGCAACCATCTGGTTGCCGTACTTCAGTACGGTATCGGAGATGCGGAACTTGACCGCGCCACCTACAGCGGAAGAGTCTTTTTCAGGCTCGCCCAGGCTGTTGTTGGCTGCCAGGCCGTTACCGGAACGACCGGCACCACCGTCCAGCTTGACCACGCCCATGGCGAAAGCGTCAACGCCTACACCTACGGTGCCTTGAGTGAAGCCAGAACTGTACTGCAGCAGTTCACTCAGGCCGGTGTCTTGGCGATAGCCGCTTTTGAAGGTGCCGTCTGCTTGCTTGTGGTTACCTGCACCGTTCTTGAAGTCACGGTTCATGTACTCGAGACGGGTTTTCGCGGTCAGGGTGCTATCTTCGATAAAGCCCTTTGCGTCGTCCTGGGAGGACGCGATTGCGAACTGCGAGGTGCCTGCTGATACAGCCAGGGCGATCATGCTCCACTTCATCACGCGCATCGTGATTTGCTCCTTTGGTTTTTAGAAGAGTACTGCCGTCCCACCTGTTTTTTTATCTGGGCGGCTCTTTCTTTTTGTGTCGGCGCAAACTTATATCACGCTGACAATGTTGGCGATACTTGCCTATCTATCCTTTCAGCTTCTTTACGACCCTGTCGCAATTTGCTCGGTCGGTGTCGCAATTCTGCAGCCAGTCTGTATCCGAACCAACAACTTAGGTTGTGTTCTTCGAAGGAACATCACGAGCCATTGAGCTCCCGACATACACACTCTAAAAAGCACCGCAGGGCAGCCTTGCCACTATTATTATGAGTCTGTGACGAGCCACTTCCGGTGCTCCGTCGCAAACGATGTCGGGGGTGAATGCAACAAGCGTGCACAAACCAAAGTTGTCCGCACTTTTTTCTTCTGGACGGTGTGCCGACCTGTAAAAACCGCATAAAACCGCCATGCAAAGCGTCTTTTTGTTTGGCTTGACGCCAAGTCCGCCCTGGTGCAGGACTGTGCAATAAGTCGCACAGCGCGCCAAAATGTTACCGGTCCACACCGCAAAGTGAGTAGACGGCGGATGCTTGAGGATTTCAGCGTAGACCGTCTGTGCGATTCTGGTGCAAAACTTTTGTAATGCTGTGCAGGGTTCATACAGTCATGTGGGTTTACGCTCGGCGACGACGAAGGCGTGGCGAGTCATATTCAGGGCGCTTTTGATGCTTCGTACATAAATGGTGCAAAGCCTCAAAAAATGTCCTGTCGTGGGGCGTTTGCGCTGCATTGAGGCTGGCTCCTTGCCGGCTGGTTAACGGGCGATGTCCGGGCTTAGCGCTTTGGTCATGAAGCCCTGGGCATTCGCAGGTATGCTGCGCGTCTGTCGCCTGGTCAGTGTCGATGATGCTGTGGGCCAGGCTGAAATGAGCTGAGCGGGAGTAAATGCAGTGTTCACTTTAGATTCACGGCTGCAACAAGACACATTGCCCATTGGGGATTTCCCCCTCTGTCGGCTGCTGCTGTCCAATGACGCGAACTATCCCTGGTTCATCCTCGTGCCCCGTCGTGAAGATATCAGTGAGTTGTTTCAACTGGATGTCACCGACCAACTGCAGCTATGGCGGGAAACCACAGCGTTGGCTGAAGTGCTCAAGGATTCCTTCGATGCCGATAAGTTGAATGTGGCGACGTTGGGTAATGTGGTGAGTCAGTTGCACATGCATGTAATAGTGCGCAAGCGGGATGACGCCGCGTGGCCGGCGCCAGTGTGGGGCAAGCACCCGGCCAAGCCTTACACCGCGCAGGAGGTTGTGGCGATTCGCAATCGACTGCGGGTAGTACTGACCGACGATTTCCAATTTCTGGAGGTTTGAGCCATGAGTCTGGAAGCGCGTGTTACCGACCTGGAAAGCCGTCTGGCGTTTCAGGACGACACCATTCAAGCCTTGAACGATGTGCTGGTAGCGCAGCAGAAGGTGCTGGAGCGCCTGCAACTGCAGATGAGTGCCTTGCTCAAGCGTCAGGAAGAAATGGTGGGGCAGTTCGAGTCTTTCGAGGAAGAGGCGCCGCCCCCGCACTATTAAAGGAAGCTCGGCATTCTTGAGGCACAAAAAAACCGCGCCATGGCGCGGTTTTTTGTTGGCGTTGATCAGCGGCGCGGCAGCGCGGCGATCACGTCTTCGGCTTGCAGGCCTTTATCGCGGTTCATGACCGAGAACTCCACGCGCTGGCCTTCCACCAGAACGCGGTGGCCTTCTCCGCGAATGGCGCGAAAGTGCACGAAGATATCATCGCCGGAGTCGCGGGAAATGAAGCCGAAACCCTTGGATGTGTTGAACCATTTCACGGTGCCGGTATCGCGGTTGCTCATGTCGTAGCTGGGAGCGGCGGACGCGGCGGGTGAGGATTTGTAAAAGCTGATGCCCAGGTGCAGAGCCACGGCGATCAGGGCGGTCAGCAAGCTCACCAGGACGGCTGGTTGGCCACCAATCACTGGCATTGGCGCCAGCAAGGTGAGGGTTTGCAGGACGACAACCAGTACCAGCAGGGCGCTGACCAGGTTCTGCAGGTGATGACGCGAGCCTTTGTTCCAGTGCGGGATAACTGGAGCGAGGATCAGGTTGAGCAGGCCGAACAGGGCCAGGTAAATAGCATCGGGTTGTTGCAGGTAGGGAACCGCGTCAGATCTAAGACTCGGAATCAAAGACAGCAGCAAAGCTGCAATGCCTGTCAGCAGGTGGACGATTTTCAACATTTTGATTAACTCACGTTAAGAAGGAAGCACAAGGAAGAGCTGATCACGCACGGTTCGCTTCTGAATAAAGGGGTGAGGCGGTGGTTACGTACGCAGTGTCAGCCTATGCGCGCTGGCCGAAGAAATAGGCATCAGCGACACGGAGTCTATTTAACAGCAAAGCCCTGGCCTTCTCAAATCAGCAGCGGGCGATTGGAAATGGGGTATGCCGCGCTTGGTCATCGAAACTTCAGGCAAAGGCGCGTTCTAGACAGATGGCTGTGGCTTTCCGAGGAACGCCGGTTTTTTCCAGAGGTCAGACACTGCCTGCAACTCAGTGTTTGCAAGCCATGGCCGGGCCATGGGGCAATCCACCGCGGGTCGATTGACGATCCGGGTCGGCGGGGCAGCGACACTCTTGCTAGAGTGGTCCGGCAACTGATTGGGTGAATCCATCCCGTTAACGGAGAGAAACATGACAATTGATATCGGTATCAGCGAAGAAGATCGTAAATCCATTGTCGACGGCCTGTCCCGTCTGCTTTCGGACACCTACGTGTTGTACCTGAAAACCCATAACTTCCATTGGAATGTCACCGGCCCGCAATTTCGCACCCTGCACTTGATGTTCGAAGAGCAGTACAACGAACTGGCCCTGGCGGTCGACCTGATCGCCGAACGTATCCGCGCCCTGGGCTTTCCGGCACCGGGTGCCTACTCCATCTACGCCCGGCTGTCTTCGATCAAGGAAGAGGAGGGGGTGCCGGCCGCGGAAGAAATGATCAAGCAGTTGGTCGCCGGTCAGGAAGCGGTCACCCGTACTGCCCGCGGCATCTTCCCGTTGCTGGACAAGGTCAGCGACGAGCCAACGGCGGATCTGCTGACCCAGCGCATGCAGGTGCATGAGAAAACCGCGTGGATGCTGCGTTCCCTGCTGGAAAACCGCTAAGTCGCTCATGGCCGATGGCGTCCCGGACGCCATCCGCGCCTTTTGACAGGCTCCGCCATCTATATGGTCATACGGCTGCACAGGGCCGATTTAATGGATATAATCCCGCTCTTTGCTAAGTAGCCCGGGCTTTGGCGTGGGCTCTGGCTGTAGTTCAAGCAGTAATCTGGATTGCCGAGACGCCCCCATGCCCATGTACGATTACCAATGCGCTTCCTGTGGTCATCAGTTGGAAGCCATTCAAAAGATCAGTGCTGCGCCACTGGTCGACTGCCCTGCCTGCCAGGCACCTGAACTGAAAAAGATGCTGTCCATGCCCGGCTTCCGCCTCAGCGGCACCGGCTGGTATGAAACCGACTTCAAGACCGGCTCCAAGAAGAACCTGGCCGGTGGCGACAAAGCTGACTAAGTTGAACGACACGCGCGAGTTCTTGCACTATCCGGCACCTCATGGTGCGCAAGGCCTCCATCGAATTTCGAATTACGAGAAGTGAAACCACTACCATGATGCGCAGCCATTATTGCGGCCAACTGAACGAAAGCCTGGAAGGTCAGGAAGTAACCCTTTGCGGATGGGTCCACCGTCGCCGTGACCACGGCGGGGTGATTTTCCTCGATATCCGTGATCGTGAAGGTCTGGCCCAGGTGGTGTTCGACCCGGACCGCGCTGAAACCTTCGCCGCCGCCGACCGCGTGCGCAGCGAATACGTAGTCAAGATCACCGGCAAGGTGCGTCTGCGCCCGGCCGGTGCCGGCAACGCCAACATGGCTTCGGGCATGATCGAAGTCCTGGGCTACGAGCTGGAAGTGCTGAACGAAGCGGAAACCCCGCCGTTCCCGCTCAACGAATACTCCGACGTGGGTGAAGAAACCCGTCTGCGCTATCGCTTCATCGACCTGCGCCGTCCGGAAATGGCCGAGAAGCTGCGCCTGCGCTCGCGCATGACCACCAGCATCCGTCGCTACCTGGACGAGAACGGTTTCCTCGACGTGGAAACTCCGATCCTGACTCGCGCCACCCCTGAAGGTGCCCGCGACTATCTGGTGCCGAGCCGTACCCACGCCGGCAGCTTCTTCGCCTTGCCGCAATCGCCACAGCTGTTCAAGCAACTGCTGATGGTGGCCGGTTTCGACCGTTACTATC
>Ga0194135_10000177_pt1 | contig 37063 bp, 20 predicted proteins | sample LitLau_LLRF_2013_FD_134024 | JGI IMG/M metagenome (GOLD analysis project Ga0194135, IMG submission 134024) | Freshwater sediment microbial communities in response to fracking from North America - Little Laurel Run_MetaG_LLRF_2013 (version 2) | ecosystem: Environmental > Aquatic > Freshwater >... | reverse complement strand
CAGTACAGATACGGCTTTTCTCTTTCAATATTGACCGAGTTGATAGGATCAAGACGAAACCATGTCATGAAAGTGAACCCATTTTCATACGGCCATCGAGCCAGAGGAGGAAGTAGTATTGCCTGTGAAACCATCAAAAATTACATTCTTAAAGTAGAGCATTGAATCAAAGCACTCCTCGTCTGTAATTCTGTTATCACATTGAGTCAAGAAGGGGCCTTCAGTCTCGAGACTTCAGACAGAGTTTGTCTACAGTCTGAGTGTACATGTACGGTGGGACAAGGTAAATATTTATATAAAACAATTCAGCAATGCAAAACACTGAAGAGTTCTCTACATGATAATATATACATTATGAAAGAGTAAGAAATCGAGAAAGAATAGGGAATTAAAGACTTAAAGAACTGTGTATACAAATATATACATAGTCTCGCGGATAGAGTCTTTTTGACTGCTTCACTGACTAGCTGACTAAAACTGAACCAAACAAAAGTTTGTAAGGATGAGTGGCAGTGAGAGACAAAAAAGTTGGTGAGTAACAAATTGTGTCTGGGGGAGTGACGTGACTCCTCGATCCACGAGACTCTTTATATATGAAATGATGAATTGTCGGAAGCCAAAAATAGCCGAATGTGTAGTTGATATAGAGAATAGATTCAGATAAATCTGGGAACAGGTCTGCTGAAGTCTGTGAACTCTCTCTCTCCATATATATACGGATGAATGTGAAGAGAGGATCGAGTAATACATGTCAGCAGTCTCATCGGAGAGAGTGAAAAGGAAGATAGTGCAAAGCGAACATTTCCATTTCCCAATGCCAAACTTTTACTTTACATACATAGAGAGAGATCCGATGGCATAAATATATAAATTTAACTCACCGAGCCCTTCTTCCCCGGAAAGCTGAAGAATACGTCGGGTCCCGTCCTTTGTGGCATTTGACGAAGGACACTCAACAACTTGGCTGAATGTCTGGGCTGTGAACAAACAAAGAAATGCCATTTCACATACTCTATAATATGATTATACACATAAGATCAAAAAATATTGCACATCCACACAGCAAATCTCTCTCATTCCTCTTTACAACTTTTAAGCCACTTCAACTAGGCACACGATGACGCTTTCTCCGTACGTACTACACGTGAAGCGAGAGCCCGCAAGTCTCCTCTCCAATAAAAAGTGAATAACCACAAAAGATTATTACACTTTCAACACTTTGCGACACTAGAAATTTTATGAAATGCTCAGCCGTTAGACAAATATTGCGACACATTATCACCTCTAACCTCCGGCCTACCTATACACACACCTTCCTTCCTTCCACAGCTTATACTCATGAAAAGAAATCTCTACGATTGCACAGTTAAACGAATTCATGTAACCGTTTTCTTCTCAGCAGCGACTTCTGCTTTCTCCCCATTGAGCTTTCCCAAAGGGTGTCTAGTGTCCCATACTCATCTTAAATGTCTCCCTACCTGAAAACACACACACGCATACACTCTCCACTAGAATTCTGCCAAGTTCTGTGAGTTTAGGCATTTCTTTTAACTCATAGGTTGGATCTTTTGTATATATCTGTAACTAGAAGGACAGCAGGATGTTATTGAAAATTCCTCTTTCACTCCAACGGAACAAATATTCAGAGAAATAGAGAGAGAGTTTTTATAGCTAAAATGTATAAGAGATGACAAAGGCCATTTCTACTTTCTATTTCCATTTTGTATAAGTGTCGGAAGATCCTTTAGACCGGGGCTTCAGTATAGAATTGCAGACAAGTTAGAATAAGATAGTGTGTGAGTAGAGTAAACTACTTCTTCTCGATAAAAATTCTTTATTCACTTCTATAAATGATGTCAGGAGACCCATCTGATACGAAAATCTTTTCTTTCCTATCACAAGCACACACAGTTTAATGTATGCAGAATTTGACTCCATCCACCAAATCGTTTTATGATCACATCTATTCTCTACACTTTCACTTTTCCTCTCTCTCTCTCTCTCTCTCTCTATACAAACGACGATACATTCGCCATCAATTTTACACTAGATTTATTTGATCTTCCAATGTTGCGAACCGTGAACTTACAAGGTATAAAATATAAAATATATATAAAATGTTAATACGTGTTGGTCTCCAGGAGTTAACCGTATGATTCACAACTCTATTCCTATATTTATTTTAGAGCATTCAAAATGATTGAAATATTCTCAGGTGCTTCATACATCATAAAAAAGGTTCCGCTGAATGTGAAATATCGACTAGAAATCATAATCAACGTGCTTATTGTACCTCTCTCGTCCTACACTCAGACATATCCTTCCAAATAGTTTCAATGTGTTTGTGTGTGTGTAATTCAATTTTTACAGAAACAGCTCAGAATGCATACAAGACTTGCTACTTGCTGCAACTGAATGCTGAACACACGTAGACGTAAGATTAATATTACCAGTTTTTTCACCACATCTCTGGAAGCGACGGGGAAAATTTGATATCGACTAGATTTGGCAATTCTTTTCAAAAATGATTCTGTGTGTTGAACTGTGCAAGTAAGATTTTGCATCATGTCAAATATGATTCTTACAAAAGGAAAAAGTTTGGAACCGAAGTAGTTCACCCGTTCAGCTTTCTCCCTCTCGCACTACTACCACCACCGACAATAAGTTTAGATGAGGCGCATTATGCATGCATGCCTTTATGATAAGATTGCTGCTGTAGAATTTATACAAACTTTTTATACTTTATACTTTTGGTATATAAATCAGATTGGTATCATATTTTCTTTCCCACATACACATATTATGCAATCGGATACCATAAATAATAAATTCATGAAACATATTTCAAGCTGAGCTCAAGCTCATCATCTTCATCAGTATAACCAAAGAGGAGCATTATATTCTGGTGAATACTGAACACACGCGATACTCTTTTCAAGTTCACCACCATCTCATTTTTTATATTTGTTTAGTTTCTGGCAATTGCTAACTTTAGTTTGGCAATGACTATAAAGTACAAAGTGTAATAAAGACGGAGAAAACTTTCACTTTTAGCCAACACTCCCTGGAAAAGAGATGAGAAACTCTGAATGACATGAATTTGGAGTTTTTCACATCAGCTCTAATGAGACTCACTTGAGTGGTTTGATTGGCACCAACACTAATTAAAGTCTTTGGTGCTTTATTATATATACACCTAATATAGATATAGATGTACGCCCAACTCCGCGAAGGACTTCAAAATTAACAAATGCTGAGATTTCTGTAAACCTCAAAACCTCAGGAGAAAAGGAGAATATAAAGGAAAGTTTTTCAAAACGAAAAAACCAAAAGTAAGAAATGGGAAAGGAGAAAGTCCGTTGGGAAAGCGTTTTCCCTGGGTTGCCCTGTGTGATGCACATTCCATTCTTGAGCTCACAACTTCTTCCACAGTCTCTCTTACTCTATCTCAACCGTATTTAACCATAGCCTTACATATAATAACTGTGTGTGCATGCTTCGGAGTAACTCTTCTAACATCCCCCATAATCACATCACAACTTCCACTATACACTGAGTCTACTACAACTAGGACAAAGATCCAAATTCCAAAAGTGAAATTGGTAGGCTTTTCGCAAAGTACCGCCGTCGTTCTTCCCATTACAGCAACTGAAGTTACGCATGAAACGACAGGAAAAGTATGACGCTCTCCTGAGGCAAGTCTTTTGAAAGTGTGTGTGTGCAAAATGATACACACATATGTTATATATATACACGTATAGAGCGTGAGTAGCAATGACTGAATATATGTACATTTGGTGTTGAAACTAACTCGAATAGGAAGTCGTGGTGGAGAGATGAAGTCCGCTTTAATTAGAAGTGAACACCAAATCCTAATTAAGGCCGAAAGTAATTATGCATTAATCAGGTTCCCTGTCTTGGTTACTCATCGAAATTATACATACCCAAGAGTATAAAGAACCCATATAGCTACTATCCCAGATATATATATACGAGTGTACATGTATTCATGCATGTGGAGTTGAAACGGAATGGGACGGAGAAGGTAAGTTTTGCCTCGGTGTATCAGCCGAGGGAAGTCTCGCTGGGAGAGAAATAGAGTTTAGGTGAAAGTTGTACGCAAAGTATAAGTTCCGGGTGTGTAGTAAGACCAAGAATTAGTTGGTACAATGAGTTTTATAGGTTTTCCACTCGGATTTACATGTTACTTACGATGTAATTTACAAAGTAGAGAGAATGTACATACCCTTTGTAATAGTCAACCAACTGTTCTGTCACTTTTAATTGTTCCACATGAACAAACTACTTTTTAAAGAGTGTACACACACTCATGCAGGAAGTAGAGACAGAGCAGAGTACCCTTTAGAGTTGTTGTAAACATGGGGAGTATAGGAAGTAGATAAACATATGTAATTTAACTTTTTCTTTGTGTAATATTTCCTAGTGAAATGCTACCGAGATAACTATATAGATGATGTTACTACATAGTACTTACTACATAGTAGATATAAGTAGATGCATGTACTAACGTGTGTGTAATAAAGGGAGATGCAGACACCTATGTGAGCAGCTCAGTATGCTTTTAAAAGTTGATAAGAAGAAGTTTGGAGGAAGTACATTAACTTAATTTAAGTCTTATTCTAATATCTCTGGGTGTCAGTTATAAGAAGATTATACAAGTACACATACACACACGACGTACAGTCATTTGAGTTTTCATCCCCTACAGAACTAAAGAAGATTAAATCCACTTTCACTTACCCAACGGCAATTGACAGTCTTCATGGAGCCAAAAAGGAGTTTTAATTCTTTCACTGTAATACTGTAGCTTGCCAGAACTCCAAGCATTTCAATCAAAAGATCTGAAACATAAAGTAGAACATCATTAGAATTTGGGGAAGACTTCAGGAGAGCTTTTCGATACACGCAAAGCAATAATATGTTAAGCTTTAATTTCACTAATAGTACTAATACTTTATTCTGATTAAAAAAGTTGAATTTCTTTACTCGTGTTTGTAATTCTGTAGAATATCGGAGTTGGCTCTTTAATTATTCAGCGTATATTGAGCAATTAGTATTTAAGAGAGTCTTATTAAATTCATTGCGAGTTTTCTTGAGGTTAGTGCATGCTGCACAATATTGAAAGACAAGATATATAGATAACATATAACAGGATACTTCATAGGCTTACAAAATTATTATTGTTCCGTCAATGGAGGAAACTTATTCAGTTAGTAGTGCAGAAGAAAAAGTTAGAACGAGTCAAATGTACTTGAGCATATACACACAGACTGTAATAGTTTCTTCTTCTGTTGCCCTATTAGGATAGTATTATATAGCTGACAACAAATAGACCTGCAGAGACTTGAGTGGTAACAGCCGGAAACGAGATTGTTCGTTTGTTTTCGAGAAGAAGAAAGTACTCTAAGACTTTCTCCATAACGTGAGTGTCATTTTAAGCAAAGAATCATTATCATTCTCTCTAGAGATACAGTTTCTAGATAGACGTGCAATATAAAGTATATGGGAACTTGACTTAAGCCCAAGATACAGATTGAGATTGAGAATAAAGCAAAAACGCTTGGGTTGAAAAATGGAGCTACTGAAAGAGAAAGCTAAAGGGACTCTCTCTGTGTCTGTGTATTCTATGTATAGCTAGTCTGACTTTTAAAACAGCGTAATTTAGAAAGTCCTTTATGCGTTGAATGTATGACAGTTCCTTTCAAGAATGAGCGAATTTCTCGAGCTTTAGTGATTTACATTAAGGGACAACGGAGCCAGCAGAGTTTCCCCTCTTTCCTTGGAAGAAATCAGATCATCGTACATTTGCCAACACTTCAACCTTCAACCTCTTACTTGACTTGCTTCTTCTTAAATCTCACCACTTACAATTCTTAAGCAAATGCATTCCTTCTCGGGATCAAACTCTTCTAGCAGATACGATCCTTTTACGAACGGAACAGCAAGCAATCTATTGTAGATTGTAGAGAAGTAGCTAAAAGAATAGCAAGGCAGAAATGGAGAAAACTACATACCAACTCACAGTCAGTATGTTTTAATGTTTGTTTAGTTCACGAAAAGGAAGTGAAAGGGATTTCCATCCAATCTTCCTTATTTGTTTCAAAGCCGTACTTTTTATCTACACAGTTTCTGTAAAGACTAAAATCTAGCTTTCTACTCACGTAATTAACTGGAGTCGTACATAAACACACACACAGAGCATCAACACAAAATCTCTTTAAATTGAACTTTTCTCGGGTAAAAAAGCGAATGTCATACTACATGGCGTGATTTTCTTGCACTTCACAAATGATAACCAGCTATTCGCTAACAATAATATAGATCCAATATATATGCAAACAATTGCATGTGTAAATTGTTACGCTCACCACAATCCAACTCAAATAGGAGCAATAATCTACACAAACATTAGCCAGAAATAAAAGACTCTTTACAAATGACTCGTGTATTGAGCTAAATCAAATCTCAAAGCACAAAAAGAAATATGCGATACATCGAGTTACCAATCAATATACTTCCATGAAAAGAAAGAATTCACATCAGAACGAGAAGGCAAGAGTACATTATATACAAACACTGCATTGAGAGAAAGGAATGAGTGATGAGCTGATACAATACGATTGAGCATTGGAAGCATGGAGTAGGAGTAAACGGAGAAAGTTTATCTAATCCCTATTGCTTCGTGTAAAGACTATAAATAAGACAAAATAGCTCAGAACAACAAATTAGAATTCTAATCCACGACTAACTGCCAAGGAAATCAATTCGGGACATGCCAAGATGAGTTTCCATTTTACTTTCGAAGGGTATTAAGGAGGAGGAGAGGAGCAGGATGGATCTCATTATCCGCCCAATACATTCTATCACAACATCCCCAAGAAAATAACTCCTTCTTACTGCAAATCTTTGTAACAATCGTGGATAATATGGAGACGTCGTTATAAATACAAGCTACCGGAAATTCAAGGAACACTTTTCTAAAGGCGTAATTGTACAATAATATTCCCTGGAGCAATTTAGCCTATACACTACTTTAACTTAATATTTATGTGTGTGTAATGTTGACAAAAACAACATTGACGAGATAATCAAATACGTAAACAAAAAATAAAGAGAAGATATGTGCGTATTTGATAACAAACCAATACATAGGAAGCACGAGAACGATCTTCTTTCTTTCCGGAAAAAGAGTAAACTCGTTTTAAAATACTTAAATTTCATAGCTTAACCGTTGTAACATATTAAGAAACAAAAAAGTAAAAGTTTACAAAAGATAAATACGAGATGAAAAAAATTCCGAATGGAGTAAAGGCCACTTTTGACTTTGTCGATGTAAAGCAAGGCTGTAACATCCAACACGAGCTTGTATATATACACATATACCTGCACCGAACCTTGTTCGGTTGTCGAGTAAATCGAACTACCTACACTAGTTGTGAAACGAGCTAAAAGCCTTACAAGAATAAAAACAAGATGCCATTACATTTTTAATAAAAAAATCCACTAGTAGTAAGCAAGAGAAGCAGTAGAATTGGTAGTGAAAGCAATAAAAACTTGCTGCCAACATTGATTCTATCACAAAATATGGCAGGAAGGAGAGAGGAACGTGTGTAGTTCCACTCTTATCCAATATCCAATGTGAATTTCTACCTTATTGCATGTAAACTCAGAAGAAGACTTTTGATCTCCCCCTTTCTACTCGCTGCCGAGACCTAGACAATTCATATATTGTTTTCCATGACTAAGGCTGTTTCACGAGTCAACTCCTTTATTACTCTCTTGTTGCGAAATGTTCACAGAAGTAGAATTACGTAATGCAATATTCACTTTAGGTATTTATTAGGAGAGACATTTTAAAACCAAATTTGTAATATGCTAAAAGCAAAGGTAGTTAAATTAACTTTCAACTTCTTTTCTAACCTGCTACGACGGGTTCTGCATGAGGAAGGCGTTGAAGAATATGTTCGATAAGCCCAACTTCAGTGCAGGCTTGAAGGTTCCGTACACTTTTTCGCAAGATTGCAATAAAGACACTCCATATCTCGGCCTAGAATATAATAAAAACACATCAATAAAACACTAATTAGTTAACTCAATTACACTACAAAAATCTTTTGCTTGTAAATCATCGTCATGATTTAATATATTGCTGATTAGGTTTTGTCATGAGCCACGAACCCTTTAAATCACACACAACCCACTCCCTTTGACAGTCAAACGTATAATTTGGTATCACACAGCATTCTGTGGAAACTTTGAGCATCACAGCGAGTTTACATGATTGTGCTTGGTAAGCAGAAAATGTATCATTAGTCAATATTATAGAGAAGACGATTTCTTTCGAATTGAACGTAATATTATTCAAGTGAACCACACACACATGCACACCAAGGCAAATTAGGTTCATCTCTATATGCCTTGTAACATAAATTGTTTTTCTCAGAATCAATTTCCTGCGCGGTGACACCGGAGAAAGTGGGAAGGTGGAAGAAGGACCAATAATGTACAGAATATTGTGCAATTCAGACCAATATAGTATAGCTTGCCAGATTGAGAGAAATTGTGAGAATATAAATACATGAAGCAGAATCTGTATAGAGACTCAATTCAAGTACTAACAAGAGCGCGTATACAAAAAGTCTATTCGAATAGACGTACAATCAAAATCCCTTTAAGTTTTCTTTTCTAGTAATTGAGTAAAGTTTCTGAAGGAAAGTGCTGACTCTGTTTTCCAGCTTGACACACAGTGTCTGCCAATCTCCAATCCTGTCTAATTACGATTTTTCCTTCGTTAAGACATAAAGCTGAACAAACCTTCTCGTATATAATATATATGGCTGATGAGAACTGAAGTGTACAATCCCAAGATAAGTAGGTTTCTTTATAAAATCCTCACAAACAAAAATCTGTTACCAACAGAGCAGAACTTTATTTTTTGTATAGACCAATCTTCTGCTACTGCTACTTTCATCTTACATACAATAATAATATACGACGTATTGTTAACTTTAAAGCTAAGCACAGCTAATATTTATTATTTGGCAGAGACTTGTACTCTCAGCACAATTCATAAATATACTACTTCCACGCTTTATATCCGGGCATTATTCATCTCTGCTTGTCAAAATCCTTCTTGCTGCTGTACTTTCTTCAGTCACTGTCATGTTGTCTAAATGATTTACTTTCTCCAACTCTTTCTTGAAATGCTCAAAGTACACATAGAGAGCTATGGTAGTGTTACTCTTCATAACGCGAGCATTTGAATGAGACTAAGGAAACAATCTTAAGAATAAGTACGATACGATATTCGGAGATGTTGTTGGATTATACATCAGCATAGCTGTCAGAGTTAAAACTTTTTAGTAGCTAAAATATCACGTGAAATGCGAGAAGCTGTATAACCCAAATAAGGCATGGAGAAAGAGATGAAAGAAAGGTTTTAATTAATACCGTGAGTATTGTGTGACAGCAGTGTAGCGCATACTGCTCATTGCAATGCTATTAAGGATAGAATGGGCTGCTGTATCTAAATGTAAACGAATACCAACATCATCTTGTATGGTGCATATATAGTCACGGCTTAGTGACTGCATAGCAATTGAAATTCGAAATAAGAATATATGCAACATTAAAGTGAACGAAATGAAAGGCCTCTTGCATGTGTGGGAATAAAGAGATGAGATATATCTATCGACTCAAAGGCTTGATAATATGTTTTCGCTTTCGCAAAGAAAGGTTGGATATGGAAGCATGAAGTGAGTTACGTGAAAAAATTCTCAGGAGGATTGAGAAGTTGAGGATGTGGATCGTACAAAGGAAATATTGAAACTCCATTACATATCCTTAATCAAAGGGCTCCTTTGTTCCTTCTTCAGTTCACTTCCACACATTTCTGTCTTGTGTAATTTCTATGCTAATTTTGTTCTCACAAGCTCTTCTTAGGAACGAATGGTAGAGCTTTCTATGTATTCACTGTCTCTAAGCTCCACACATAGTCGACACTGACTGACTGAATGTATATGTATATATACATGTTCCGGGAAACGGTGGTGTACGTATCTCCCTAATGGCTTCCTTATCAAGTTCAGCCAACATTGTTTATTCATCCCAACTCATTCACCAGTGGTCTGTGTCGAATGACTCCCGGAGTGTGTTTAAGTGATACCCATTGTTCTCTTCTCACATTCACTCCATGATCATGTTTTCTGTATTCATACAAATTTCAGATGGGATGTCAGGTTGGCGAATTATCTTGTCTCGCGCGCGGGTACGTGCAACCACAGCGAGTCATATATTGGTCGTGCTACAGTGGTTTCGACAAACTTATTGTTCTACTATAAGGATCTTTATTATTATGAATTAGGTTGAACGGGGTTACTGAATGACATCACCAAAAAACAGGACACATATATAGAAAGAATATAAACCGTTATGTATGAGTGAAAGTCAAAGTGAGTGAAACAGACGTGTGTGTAAATCGAAGCAATAATGAAGGAGTCAGCATAGGAGATAGACAGACAGAGAGAGAAAGTAATCAGGAACAACGGTGTGTGAAATATAGTAGTGGACAGCCTTTTGGCGATGCAATAGAGAGATTGGTTGAGAGCATGGGAGAGTTATATGTATATATACATGCTGCCGCTTGTTGGGATGTCAATCACAGAGTAAGTGGTTACATGGGAAAAGGGCAGTCCCTCAGAAATCAAACCGTGCCGATCAATGTGACAAGGTGAAAGTCGAGTGAGAAAAAATAATAATAAGACCCAAGTCTTGTATTACATCTCGTCCATTGAGTCGAAGACGGAGATCAATTGGGGTAGTTTTGTAGAGACGCGAAAGACTTGTAAAGCCTTAAAATCAATACTTCTGACACTGAGTTGAACATGATTTATACGAGACTTGACTTTGACTTCTCAGACAAAATATATGAATGTAGGTGTATTCGCCTATTTTTTGCCCTTTCTCTCCATTTCGCCGTGCACGATATATATAAAGCGTCCTCGTCCCTCTCTCTCTCTCTCTCTCTCTCTATCCCTTTTGGTCTCCAGTTCTGCAATTACTTTAGCATTGAATTCCGATTCCAGAATCTCATTCTACAACAGCCAGGCCTTATATTTCATCAGACATACTTTCATTTTCTTTCTCGGCAAGAACCAGAGACGAGGAGATTTTCTCAAAAGATTTCTTCCCTGAAAAAAGTATTATAATACGAACGAGGACCATAAGCAATAGTAGTAGACTCAAGTCTCCTCTCTCGATCTCCTTCTCCCGTGTATTAAGCGACAAAGGTGTGAGCAAACTCATTCTCCCTTTATATATAAATATATATATACATATTATCTAAATACAGAGTCATCTCATCATATATACAGCGAGGAACACGTTATATATGTACAAAGTGTGGGCTTAATTCAACCCGAAAAAGTGCTGATGTCGAATCAATCGTCCAAAACCAAATCGTGTGCATGCATACGTCCTACATCCCACACGACTTAAATTAGACGAAGAAGAAGAACCGAGGAGACGCTCTCACGTCACGTCCTTTTAAGATCATATGCTTCGAGTTTCGTTACTTTCTACTTTTTCTACTTGAACGAGATGTGTACAAATTGTACAATTCCGATTTGCATGGAACGTGTGAACACCGGCTAACTATTCTTTTCATCGATTCATTTCGCCTGCAGGGATTCCTTCCCAAAATAACTGTCATTTTTTACCACATTCTATCTGCTATATACAATAATAATTCGGAATTACAAAATAGAGCACGAAGACTTGAAATAGATGTAGGTTGAATAAGTGGAGCACTCAATTCTGCATTCCACAACGACACAGAATATACAAGTTATATAATAAATAACAATAGAGATTTCTTTGAGAGTGCCTTGTTTTGTAACTCTGAACTAATTCTTTTCAGATCTCTAAAGAATTCGTCGAATTTTTTCCGAAAACACGGACCATAAGACAGGAATCCAGAGGGAAAATGATATTGTTCAGTTACTTGACTTTGTGTTCTGCAGCAGTCGATATTTTGTGCTTTTTTAGATTATAGAGGAAGGAACAGCAATAAGATTCATATAATGTGTGTGTGAGTGTATCTGAACATTCTGAACAGCTCAATATTTGAGACAACTCCGTGTGTGTATTGTAGTTCGTAGTCGTAGCACGCTGCAAAATACGACTGCGACTACACACACACACATACTATAAGATGAACATTATCGTTGTATGGAGTTGAGGCTTGAGTCTCGTGATTGCCTTGTACTTTGTACTTGAGTCCCTACAGTAATTCGGTAAAAGAAAGAGGAATAAGAAAAGTAAAACTGGGGGCAAAAAAGGAAATACACTGCATTCACTTCCACGTAGACAACGATAGGAATCCTGTGTGAGTTTTTGTCTCAAGATTCCATCAAAAGTCAGGAGGACAACTGAATCCGATCCAATTGGCTTTCCATCCATAAAAGATCTGCCTTTTTATTACTTTTTACTCGAACACACACTCCACTTTCTCTCTATCTTTCGGAAGATAGAAAGATTCACAAGAGCTTCTTTTTTGTGTTGTGCTACCAATACAACTTATCCTTGTGTTTAAATAAACTTTCCCCATTTAAAAGAATGTAACTGACTAAAAACTATCAATTGCAGCAAGACTCCATGAATTATGTAGGCTTCTTATCTTTAACCATTTTTTAAATATACTCTGTGAATCCGAATGAGCTCTACGAGCTCTCTTTCGTGTCGTTGTGCAAGTTTATTGTTTTGCAAGTAGAAGCAATCTATCTTCAAGATTTTTAAAACGCATTTTAGGTAAAAGGTTTTACGCACTTTTAGCACATAGTGTGCGAAGCTTCCTCAGTCGATCATATGTCAAGTTATGGCAGAAAAATTTATCACACGTGAGCTTTTATTCTTTTCATTATGTGAAAGTACATTCGACTTATGGAGCAAATAACACAGAGGTCCCTAGAGAGAAAGTGGTGGGCTCACGGCTCACAGTATTTTTCTGACAGTCTCCTCATCTTCAAAATGTCTTGAACCATCTCTGACTCGCTTTCCACAGAGAGAGACACGAGGAAGTAGTGCCACTTCTACAAATCCTGGTATATCTATGGGCTAATTGGAGTTTGGTATCTGGTGAACGTGTTTGCCATTTAATTTAGAGTATAACTACCGCATAACACACACACACACGTCTTCTGTATAACGTGTGTGTAACTTTTAAAGAGGCGAGAATAATTCATTAATAATTTAGAGCTTTTAACGAATCTCCATATTACACACACACACACACAGCTTGTTGCTGGTTTCAAGTTTCCTGCTTAAAGAACTTTCATTTGACCCTAAGTTATTATGCCTTGACATGACTAGAATTAAATGGTACAGATAGAAAGTGTACGACCAGAGAGGCGTTTGCGTTTATTATTCTCCAGCTGATATGCAGTTTAACTGGTTTCTTCCTAGTTCTAACTGAAATAGACCGTAAAATTCTGGGAATAACGGGCAGAAATGAATTTACAAGGCACTATGGTTTGTGTGAAAGAATGCAGAAAGAAAGGATGAGACTAGAAGAAGGGAAAGCTCGTGTTTTATTTTATAGGAAAGGATGAGCAGAAGTGAAAGTATAAAACACACTTTCTGCAATAAAAGTTATACAAGATTAGTAGACTGGTGCCTGAGCCTATATAAAGCTGCCTTCTATTTGTAGTCTATACAAATGTGTAGACTCTTGAAACAACAAATATCGTTACAAAACTCTGTTTCCTGTCTCACTAAGTGTGCTTAGGAGGTTTTTGTTGTATCAGAGGATATTCTGTGTTGACATTAACACCAAGGATGGACTTGGACTAAATCACGTTAATTAAAATAAGCTAAACGAGGAGGGAGTGAAAGCATCCCTCCGGTGCGGATAATTTGATAATGTATTTAACAAATAGGCAAAGAGTTTCCGAGCTTATAACTAGATAGATGTAGTCACTGGTAAGGAGATATATACTCACAGATATACTTTCCCTTGGCTTCTTTACTAGGAAGGGGACAAACATTATAATATGTAGCTTCACATCTAGTAACACACTCGTCGGTTTAATGTTCAGAATAAAGACAACCTGGTTTGTGTAAAGTTTGCATCTCTCTCTTTGTATGTGGCTTAGCTATAAGTATACATGTGTGTGTGTTGAAATGCTGTGTTGTCTAGAAAGTGAAGAAAACCAACTTTCACACGGAACTCTGAAGAGAAGCTAGAGGATTTTTAACAAGACACGCTCTTCCATGTGTTTACCATATTGCCCCCTTTAAAAGGATTTCCTAAAGAAATGCATCTTCATTACTTTCTTTGCAACTCGCCTACTTTCACTTCGTCTGACTGTCTTTACTTAACCAACCCTGGCGAGTTTCTTTCACACTTTTGATGAGATTTCCTTCAAACTTTGTACCTAAATTATCCTCTGTGTATATACTTTCTCTCATGAATGCAACCAAGTATATGAGTACGGTCTTTGTGCACCAGGGCACAAAATGCAAATCTTAGAAGCAAGCTAAATACGCTATTTAAAAACCATTAAAACTTACAATCGCAAACAGGAGTAAAGTCTCTCTATGAGGTTATATGGGGTGGTTCAATACAAGATAAAGGTGTATAAGCCAGGAGGGCATTAGAGTCGATTTCTTTACACAACACCAGCGACTATGAACTGTATCTCTATTAGTGAACAGAAAGCATAGAATAAACTTGCCACAAATTTATAAACTATATATAATACATTGAATACTCAAAGGATGTGATCTTAGTGTAAGTAGAAGTTTGTGAGAAAGTTGGAGAGATAACGGGAAGAAATAAAGGATGAGTCTGTGAAAGTGTGTGTGTATGTGTGTATGTCGATGGATTTTACTTGCGTCAGCCAAGTCTTATTTAGTAGAAAGTAGAAATGTAGAAAGTGTGTAGAGGAGAGAAACGTCTTGAAACTAAATTTGCCATGAAACTGTAATTGCTTTCTTCAGTATGTATCTGTTTGTCAAAGTAAACATTTTGACAAGGAGACGAGAGCGTCTGTGATGCAAAGAATTAGCTGACAGGAATCTATATTTCTTAATGCTCTTCTCTAACTTCCAAACTTCCATGTGAACCGAGAAGTCAATTCCCAACAGTTCTTGTGCTAAACTCAAGATATATACCAGAATGTACTTGGCTTTTTCTCATGGGACACACTGGATTTAGTGAACTTTAATCGGATTACTGTCCAATAAAAGCCCACGCTAATAACACAACCACAAATGGAACTGAAATCAATGAAATTAATTTTCCAGCTTTTAAGAAACTCATTCAGTTATAAAGAGACAAGTTGATTTTGTTGCGAGAGAAGAAGACCAACGATGAGTTTTCTGTTAAGTGTCAAAACAAGACAAATCACTTACAGATCAGTAGAGCTATCATTATTAGATCAAGTCAGTCAGAAAAACATAAAGAAAGGATCTCCTACATTGACCATACATACAGACAGACATAGCCATGTCCGTAGCCTACTATTACTCCATGACATTTAACGAGAAAACAATACAATTAATAATTTACAATCTTTTACAGTCCCAGACTGACAGACTAAATATTTACACTCAGCTTTATAATCAAATTGGTCTTTTTAGTTCAATTCCAAACTTATATATAAGAACACGCTAACTCTTTACTTAACATCTGGAATTGATGCTGAATTAGCAACTTGAAAATTGGCACAGGGTGAACTTGGCTCATGTCCAAACTTTCTATATCCCTCTACACATCCTCCGTAGACAATAAAGCATAGTCACGAACGTGACAACTTAAACATTTTGAACCTACAGCAGTTCATTATTTATGAGAGAGTATTTGTAAAAAGAACTTTAAGTAAGAATACCTGTAAATGGGGAGGACAGTGATCCAACATCTCCAGCATGTGCTTAATATTCTGAGCATCTTGAATCACGAAGTTCAACTCCATGTCAAACTCTCCTCCGACCAACTGGAAAGGAAAATAATTCACTCATTTCACAATTCAACTTTCATGGAAGACGGTGGAGGAAAGCAAATATATAAATGTACTGTATACACAAGCTTTCACAATTAATTTCATTTAGTCACATCCCATCAGCACCTTATAAGAATGAAAACATGTATAATTTGCAGTAGCAGTACACAAGTAAACGAAGCAATACATATCCGATTTATGACAGCAAGCTGACTCCTGCGGCGTTACTCCTGTGGCAAACAAGAGTTTCATCTGCTACAGAATGTAAGCAAGCATGTGTATATAGCAAGATTAGTGAGAAAGCAACAAATACCAACTATGCATATCATCACGCACTGTTACACTAAACAAATAATGATATTCATTATCCAATTTCATGTTAGCTGAAATTTGGATTTAAGGCTCAAGAGGAATAAGCGCAAGAGCGCGCTCATCCCTGGGGGAATAATTTAAGCTTGAATCCAAGAAGGAAGTTATACATAGCTCTTAGCTGCTTTAAATTCCTCCAAATTTCAAATTGTACGCGACTACGTCTTTGGAATTGAAATGAGTGGCTCTGTGAAGATAGAAATTTTAGGAACAAAAATGATAAGAAGAATAGGTTCTCGCAGTTGAGAAAGGAGAGGAGAATGGAAGAAGGAAAATATTTGTATGAGTTTCACCTAAGGATTATGCATAGACAAGGAAGACATGCAAATGGTTAGACAAATCAGGAGCTCTCGTTGTAAATTCGGAGGATGATCGTGGTCGGAGCTGTGTGTGTATACATATTTGCTGCTGGTAGAGAAATTTCTCTACTTGAGAAAAGATACCGACAGATTTCCAAGACGTGAAACAATCTGAGTCTTCTTCTTCTTCTACTACAACTTCTCCTAGTGTGTCATACTAACATTGTGAGGTACCATGATGTTGAATATACAGCTCAGTCCACAAGAAGACTCACAAGACAGTATTATTGCAATCACAAAAACTCACACAGGTTCTGTTTCAGAGGAGAAATACATGGAGAGCCAAAGCTTTCTTTTTCGTCATTTGGTAACACACGTGTGGTGAAGCATATGCTTTTTCCAAAGGATTACTGTTAATGCATGCACCGTCACAAAACTTGGGACGTCGAGAGAATTTCGATTTCCATACTGAAACGTCTATTTTACTGAGTGAGATACTACAGAAGAGAGTGGTCCAACAAATTCTCGTGGGCTCCTGCTCGCTTCTATGAAGATGTGTGACCACTAATCCAGAAAATAAGATTCATGTAAAAAAAATGTACTTACAATCTTACCAAGACTGCCTAGTAAATTTGTGTTGAATGTAATAATTTTGATACACGGTGGGTTTTGGTTTTGAAGAAACACGGGAATTATTTTTTTAAATGCGGAAATCATTGGAGTTTAGAATGTGTATTAATGTAAGTATGGACAAAATGCTGACACAGCTCTTTAGATTTCCAAGTGAAAAAATGTGAAAAGTACAAAAGACACAAAAACCATCATTAGATTGCTTGAGACAGGATCGAAAATCTCATGAAACTTGTTAGTAGCTAGGTCTATTTTCATTCGGTCTGTATAGTTGAAAACACAGACATATATAAAAGTGGTGAGTTTCATTTGTAAGTCTGGAAGCTAGGAAACGCGGAAAAATATCCTCTGAAAGTGATAAATGATGAAGAAAGTGCAAAGTTAACTGGGGAAAGTTGACAGACACCTTATAGTAGTCTTGTAGTAGTTCTCTTACTGCGGAAGCATTTTTCTTTCCCACGTTCCTATTCAATCCTTTGACAATTCTATTACTTTCTTTACTTTTTACTTACTTCAGTTTTTGTAAATCGATTTTGTTCAGAGAGAGAGAAGTACCGCATGTAAAATAACTTATTCCTTATGTTTCCTCATCCACCACTAGTCCACACGAGCCAGACTCAAATAACCTAGCCTGACGTCAAATTGGTTTAGTAAGTGTTTTAAATTAAAACCTGAGGAAGAACTATATGGAAGGACTTATGAATTATGATAATTGTATAAATGTTCGTATGCTTTCACAAGCCAACAATGCAGAGTTCTAGACAGGAGAAATGAGTACGCACGCGAGAGTGTAGGAGTCGTGAGATGAAAAATCGAGTTCGGATTCCACAAAATTGCAACGTTTTGGAACTTCTAAAAGAAAAGTTATATATTCGTAGTTCAAAACATTAAAAAATGTACGAGAGTATTCTTCTCTATTGAATGGTGAAAGTTAATTGCCACTGAAGTCGTACACTATTTTCTGTGTGTTCTATGTTCTACACACAAAAATGTGAGCAATAAATTATGAAAGCCATAAAAGTAATACTGAATACTGAATCAAATCCCCCAAGACAATTTGATTTTTGAAGTTTTTTCAAAGTATTTATGCATTCCAACTGGGGAGAGACGAGCAAGGATATCCTACTGCAGTCTCGGAATATTATGTGTGGATAGGAGACACTCTGTAGAGTTCAATTAATTGATAGGGCAAGAGTTGAGGCTAAAGTGCACTATATCAAGCTTAAAGAAAGTATAAGTGTGTGTATGTACGCGTTCCATTCCACTGGAAGTATTAAAATTATTTTCTTTATGCTGTCATATTTCATATCTTCGAGTTAAAAAAGGAAGGGATTCCCAGTGAAATAATGTTACGACTGTTCATTTCTTTTAGAATTTCCATCTAAATTCCCATTTCCACACACAGCTCAGTCTTGACTTTAGTCTAACAAGAGAGATTCAGTTCATCGTCCTGTTTTAACTTTTTAGATCTCTTCAGAGGTTTCTGCTTTCTCCAAGTTTTCCGATAACTTGCGAACAGCTCTCTGAGGAAAAGAACGAACTGGCCATTTTGACTGGTCAGATAAAAGCATAAAGTAACCGCCCATATGGTGTTAACATTTTGTTACAATCGGCATCTCTCAAGATAAAAATATATATTTTTCTAGATGAAACTCATGCGAAGAAAGTATCTGCCAAGTTGCCCCTGTCGGGTGTTTTCAACTACCGACATTAATAATACTTCACGTCACCAAGACTGCTTCAATAAACAAGTATGTATATCTTGGAACAAAATGAGAAAAGGCGATTATATGTAGACTCTTGTGACAAAACTAATTGCCTTAATATATACATCCTATCATTTGTTTTAATTTGAGTTCTTTTACATCATTAAGCTCATGCGAATTTTTATGCAAGATATAACACACACAATGATGATATATTCTAAACCTTCTTTTGTGTCTCTCAGAAACAGATGAAGGAAACTACAGACTTTTATAATCTTTGGAAGACTACACGCGCCTACTTATGTTGGATTCAATAGATGACAATTCAACTTTCACGATAATAGTTGTTGGCAAAGAGAAACGATTGAATCAGTTATCAGTTCAATTCATTCAAACTATATATAAGGCTGTATAGAATTATTATCTCTCTTGCGTAATGTCGATTGGGTTTGTTATACACATAGATAGTCAGGGGGAACTCACATGCAAGTATATGTAAGTAAGTATATGTATAGTTTTGATTCTTCAATATCGACGTAGCATTAGTATTAGTGTACGAGAGCCACTCAAAGTGCCATCACAACCCACAGGAATTCCATCATTTACATTCTGGAGAGCATACAGTTAGATACCGTTAGATATCGGGAATACTTTTGAAGACCAAGAGTCTATATGTATATAGTAGTGTGTGCCGGGGAGATGTAAGGAAAGTAAAGTGGCACTGGAAATGAAATATTACGACGAAAAGGACCAAAAAAGAAACTTTTATTTCGATGGTTTCCTACGAGTGGTGTGTGTGTGTATTCTGGGGAAAGGAAACGTCGACTTTACCATGAAATTCAGGTTTTAAGCTTCCCTGATGGAAGAAATCATGCCAAGAAAACTATCCAGAATCCAGATGTACGATTATTCCAATCCAGATCTAACAAATGCACGTCGGTCTTTCAATGTATATGTTCCTATTTGTTAATACATATATATCCACAGTGGTCCGGAAAACTTTCATATCACACGATCAAAAATACGGAACCTATAATAGGTAAGTATATCAGCAGATTTATTTGCACCGATTTTTGCCATAAATCTCATATTGTTTGATTATGTTTAACTATCCGAGGCTTATATGTTGAATAAACTTCTAAATCCTTGCACGGTATGTATCTGGAATATCTATCAGAAATCCTTAGTAAGTAAATAAACTGGTTCAGAGTAGAATTGCTACCAAATTGGTATATTGTCGCGAGACAGTAACCTAATCTAATGAAGTTAGTAATGCTTTTTACTGTTCCCTCGGGTGCAATATCCTTAAAATGTAAAATCCCTTCCAAGAATATTCCGCATGGAACCAGTCGCTAGATCTCCATTTACTTGTAAAAGGATCACGTTGATGTTACTTTTGTCATGTGCAAAAATCAGACAACCACTTTGTACTTTGAAGTTAATACTAGAATCAAACAATTAGAGGAACTCATTCTTCATGAGTAAGCTTTAATGACACAGCGTGTTCGGTAAATCAGCTATATTTTTGTGATGCGTAGTTAGTTCTTAGTTCTTCATTCGATAAATTGTTTGAATAAGCTTCAAAGTTTTTCTTTCCTTCTTCCTCATTCGTGGCAATGATGGAATTGAATTGGATTTCGATTTAAATAATCTTTAGACCAGTTTTATCCGAATGATCACATCCCTAATTTTACTAATAAAGTCAAAGCTCAGCTGTAGAGTGAGCCTATGGATAGACCTTGCCTAAATTGTGTAGACTAATGTAGAGTTATGTAAGCATGCAATATAAATAGTTCGTAGTATCAAAACAAATTATCGAGCATTGAATAAAGTGTATAATAATATTGTAATGGGTTTGTGAGGAAGAATGGTAAGCAGAATTTTGGATTGGGAAAACAAGCTAATAAGGAGAGGATTCAAATTAATTAGATGGCTGAGTTATCATCATGAAGCACAGTCATTAAAAATGTATTAAGGTCATGCTTTCTGAGTAATAGTACTGGAGTGTTTCTGATAATCTTGGCACAAACAAGCAAAGACACCAGAGAAGTTCATGCTTCGATACTTTTTGAAATGGCTTTTATTAGCCGAATTTAGTTTAATGAGACCTTAGAGAGAGACAGAGAAAGCAGAGCTTTAATGAAATTTCGACAAGCACATGGTGCAATAACAAAACCATAGGAAGTAGTTAAGACTGCATACTGAGAATGCTTTGAGAAACACCAAACACTGAACGATTCCTTCCATTGTGTCTCCACTGACAGAGAAATTTCCACTGAGATATCGACTTCTCTTCCACGAATTAAGATATCCTGTAAGGACAGGAACTTTGCATGGAGCTTTCTCTTTAGTTAAATTGCTATCACTCTCACTCGTCACAACAACAGCTCTGTCAGACACAACAGACGACTGGGAAGAAGATGAGTAATCAGATCTCTCATTCACTTTCTCATTATTGTTTCCTTCTCTCAGTAGAAATCCCTGGGTCAATGCATGAATTCTTTTGACATCGCTCGGAATCCGTAAACTGCCGTTAACTTTGGAGAGATTACAAGTTGAACCAACAACGCGATGGTTGGATGTGCAGCAATTGTTTTCTGAGCCATTGAATGTGCCACTACCGTGTCCTGTGAAGACGACACTCATATCCCCATTGTGCTTGGCACAACAAGAGACAGAGTTTAGGCCTGTCGACGAGATATTATTCGTATCTATACACAAAGCAGACTCGTTGCTTTTCTGAGAGGAGTTTCGCTCATGACGATGATACTCTGGACCTTCTTCCGTCTCATTGTCTTTTAAAAATATACTTTCATTCAAATTCAACGCATCTAAATTGGAAATGTCATGTTTACATGGCTGAGAGAACTTCTTTGACGGGTCTTCTTCGTAGACGGGAGTCCCAATAGTCGTCTTGCTACTTGCATTCGTATTGTCTGCATCTGAGCTATTAAATTTATTATGTGTGAATGCTTGCGCACTGTTTTCAGTTTTAGAACCAAAAGATAAACCACGGAGACTTTCTCCAGAGCATCCGTTCTTATCACTCTTATCTGGTGCACAATAAAAACGTGTCATGGAGCTGACAATCCCATTTCTTGAAGGTTCGTCTGCCCAAATAACAGGGATATTGTTAATACTGCTGGTCCCGTCAGTTATCGTCGTCGTGGTTGAAGCTGATGAAACGCACAATGAAGAACTGCCTGTCTCCAATTCATGAGACTGTGCTCGTTTTTCTTCGTCCATTCTTTCCGTCGTATAAACACTCTACACACTACTTACAGTTCATTATGCATCGACGAAGAAGCCGACACAATACCACAATGTTAATCCCCACAATAATCCAACCTGGCGTTTCAAAGGTCAATCAAAGTCTTTCATTTGTATTTCAACGCCCGCAGTCTTACAATTAGCAGGAGGAATTAAATTCTATGTAGTATCAATGAATTAATTGTGAAGAGGTAGCATCATGGAGAAGTGAATAAGTGTCTAGAACACATCTTGGCTCTTGACATAACTTGACAGAGCTAAATATATAAGAGTCAAGAAACACGGAAAGCAATTTTGCTGTATTCGTTTGTACCTCAAATATATAAAGTCTCACGACAAATAAGAAATATACACTCCCGACTTTTGAGCTTGAATAGAAAAACCATAAGATCAGATTTACAACGACGATGTGAGAATGCTATACATAAGTGTTCAGCCCCCGTATTTATATCCGTGTAATGCACGTTGAAGCACTTAAACTAAAACCCAAAGTCAAGTGCTCAGAATGAGTCGTCTCTTCAGGAAACTGGGAATCGCTGGTGTTTACTTGAAATTGAAGTAACCGACTTGAGAAAGAAACTGAAATATATGAGTAGGAAGTGCAAATATTTAGGTTGAGAGAGCGAAAGATGCCCACAAGAGAAAGATGCTTTTACAGGAGAGTCTAATGTTGTTGGTTGTGTAACGATTTTGAACTTTCAAAATCTCCTTTACTACTCCTCACGACTTAGCTAAGAGTGTAAGTAGTAAGTAACTTTCTTATTCTTCCTATCTCTCAGTTCCACGCTATTGTCATAGCTCACCAAGTCAAGAGTGCACGACAGGGTTCAATTCTATACTTTCCCTTGGGTCGCATAATAGAAGGACTATACATACATCTTTTACTTAAGCTACTGAGGAGTCCACACACAGAAACAGTCTAGACTATGTCAAGCTCTACTTTGCCATTATATGACCGCAGAACTTTTATTTCCGCTAACTTTATGTTTCTTTTTCAAAAATTCGTTGTATCTCGCAATTGTGAGTTTCTTTTAAACTCGGAAGGGATTTCTTATAGAGATATTGCCTCCCGTATTTCGAAAACAGTTGACCGATATATTAGAAACAGGTTTGTGGCTAACTAAAGATGAACAACGATGTTAATATTATCATGAGCATAATCCTCTATAGATCGAGATCATCAGAGATATTTTCTAAGAAAGAAGCCTCTTAGACGACATAATAATATACCTCTCCTATATAGTTACGACACGATTGTTCGCTGGTAAGTGAAAGTTAGTCGCATATAATTCCAACTGGATTCATCGCAACCCAAAGAATGTCGTCAAATCAATATTCTGAACAGAAAGTATAGATGGTGGTGACCTGTAGGTAAATATATATGAATATATCTATACTCGTCATAATAAAGTAAGACTAGCGACGTGAAACAATTGTACTCTTGTAGTTGGTGCTTTCTCTGGAATTCTCAACTGGGACTTGCAGGAAGTTATATACGTGCAGAAGGCAACATTGGTGGAATTGAGAATCACGTGTTGAAAGACACAGACGACCAAACAGGCGAACAAACAATGTGTACAAATGAGTTTTCGATTTCACTTCGAATGTAAAGTAGGGACGACGGTAGTGTGGAGAGTGAAGCATTCCGTTCAGCTTTGGTTTGCCTCAACCCATTATTAATTTTCCTGATTGTCTCCCACGATAATGGATTCATCCGGCACAGACCCACAACTTTTGACTGCTGTTCTCTCGTATTTTCCCTTCATTAAAGCTCAACTTGGTTCATACTGTCATACTTTCCACTTCAAGTCTATTGCCGTCATAAAACTACCCCACCTTTAACCCATGGGTCTTCTAATTCAAAGGTGGACTTTGTGTTCCATTTGTCGAGTTACGTATACTTTCAGAGAGAGAGAGTCAGCTTCAACCCTTATGAATTCTTCATGCAGAACGGGCGAAATGGCATCTCTGAGTGGTGTAATAAGAGAGATTGGATTTTGATGCTGGATATTTCACCAAACCAAATAGAATTCTAGATACATACACTCTTTACGTTTGAAGTTTCCATTATTCCTCAACCAGTATTACCTCAACATTCTTCAGTTTGCTACACAAACTTATACACACTGCCTAGTATGGTTAGACTTGCGGAATCACCTTCTGATTATATATAGATGCTTTGAGACTTCTGCAGACCCCCGTCGATCCTCTGATGTATACGACTATGGAATATAGTACACACGCAATTGCAATTCTTCCTGTGTTATCTCTATTCATTTTACATTCACTTCGACAATGTAATAATAATTGTAACAGAGCTACTCATTATAAACTGCATCCATAAATTAAGGGAAACGAGAAGGAACAAATATGCAATTCTATATTCAGTTGAATTCGCACACAGTTCTACATCTGCTGTTGTATGATTTATACGACCCGGAATGCAATTAATAGTTTAATGATCTAGTGTGAAGAAAGCCGTACTTGAGTTCGGACTACCTATAACCCACAAAAATTGATGGAATGTGATAAAAATCCCTGTGGTTATAGTTGGAATTCAGAAGTTGGAACTTTGGGAGTTGGAAGTGATCTATAAGTACGTGAGCGTAGAGAAAGAGATGAAGCTTTTTGTTATAAATGTGAAAGACTGGTGAGTGTGCGGGTCGTCCATTGGCCTACCCTGAATTGCTTGGAATAGTGTGCATAGTAATATATCTACGGGTCGAGAATAGTTCATATGTCGCCGTGTATAGTCTTGCTGCGTCAACTTTCTCCAACAAGAGATATGTTTCTTTGAAATTTTATCGAGCATGCACCACTTTCCATGTGTCTAAGAACCCATCGTTTTATGATGAATAGTAGAATGATTGCTCTTGGCAAAGACACATTGTGTAGGAAGACTATTCCTCTTTTTACGTTTTTATTCCCAAAAAGACTTTCTTTCATCCAATTCTAAAGTTAAACTTCATTTCAAGTTACTCCACTGCTCGGGATAACTCAGCTGAGCCAGAAATAATCCATTCGTCTTTTTCTCTTTTGATTCGTGGAGCGGTTTTAAATGCATTGTTCATCCAACCGTTTCATACACCTATTTGATATTAGTTCGTTCGACTTTCTTTCAACTATTTCCTCGTCGTGAATCTTTACCTCGAGCACATTACACACTCACAGAAGAAGATTCTTCCCTCGTTGTAGGAGACTATACACACGCATACACATGCACACACATTGATACGGTTACCAAATATCACGTTCTATTCTATCTGAACACGAGGTCTCATCTCCCTCTCTCATTGTATGTACACTGATATTTATAGAAAAGTTCCACCCTGCTATAACTCCTCTGCTTTCTCTTCCACCAAACTAAAACTACTTGTGATATGGAGTTAGTTTCATACCATTGTGATTTCAATTGCAATCTACTTCTCCACGCTGCTCTCTTCTTATCCACTTCTCTTTCTCTCCACATTTACTAAATTTCATACCACAGTGAACAAAATACTTTTGCTGCTGACATGAGGAACAAGTATCTCATACATTCCAAAGAGAGAAAGACTGACTCCAAACGTGGGAACATTTATGTTTGGCTTAAAAACCCCTTTAGGGTGATTTTGTAAGTAGGTACGTTCTTGATTACTAAGGTGCTTTCTCGTCACAGAGATACTTATTGCTCCACATCCTCTTTGCCAAGTTTTTTATTAAACCCTAAAATAGTACACAAACAAACTCTCTTCCCTCTTGTCTCTCTATCTCTTCCTACCTTATACATCCGTGTAAAAGTTTGTAAATGTAGAGTTGTACTCCATACGAAGGGTTTATAAAGTCTCATTCCACGTCTTTTTAGTAGTTCTCTTGTTCTAAAACACTCCTACGAGGAAAACTGCACTAAAAGTTCCATAAACAGTTTTACGTTCCATTGGACTATAAGGGAAACTCAGCAGTGATCAAGACAGGTGTGGCTTGACAAGCTTTATGGAAGTGTAAAGTTTCTTCGCTGTAGAATTCTAAAGTATTTTTGTTCCAAATTCAGAAGTATTTCAATTCTTTGTATATTATCATCTACTGAGAGACATTTTATATAAAGGAATGGTCAGTAATACTCAGTGTGTACTTTTATTTTATAAAATAAACGTTTTTAATTGTTAGAGTGTAAATATGGATCCTTCCATGAATTGTTATTATACTTGGAGCTCGCTTATTTATTATAAATTTAAATCAACGAAATTTCAAGGGCCGAGATGGAATAAAACTTTATGAATCCCTTGAGACAAAAAGTTTATGTCCAATATCACAAACTTTTCTTTAGTTTTGACGAATTTTCCGACGACTTAGCGTCTGAGGATAGCCTGCGCGTATTATATGGCTTATATGAAAAATTCACGATCAAAAGTACGCTACACATCATTATTCACGTACACAATTCACCCGTTCATTTCATATCGCGAAAGTAAAGGTGGCTCAGAAAAGAATCCTTGAAGCAGGCAAAGAGTAAAAAAGTTTGGTAAAGTATACATAGCTGTTCAATTATTTCTCGGTCATACGTAGCAAGTTACAAAAGGCTTTTCCTTCATTCGACTAAAAGCTAATAGACAGTCTGAGAGATTTTAAGTGAAATTTATGATAGCAGTGTTGCGTACAACCTGATGAGAAGAATTAAATTATTTTTAAATCTCGGGTAAAAGGTCAGAGGAAAAGTAGCACAGTAGAAAACATTAAGAAATCTGAGAAGTAAGATGAAATTGAATGCGTAAAAGAAAGTACAGAAAGACCAGCGTGTAGTAGCAATACAAATTAGACATTACACACTAATTAACTCTGTACACAAAATGCATATATACCTAATTGCAAAGTGGTTCAAATTAGACTAATGGTTCTGCGAGACTCTTTTTATCTAGTCGTTTAGTGGAAATGTAATTTCCGGGTGAAAACTTTCGAATGAATTTCTTCCTATCACTTGAGACTTTGCAAGAGATAGCTTGAAAGATAGACGAGGATAGTTTACTCAGGTAACTCATTGATAAAACTGCTAGAAGGCAAATTTCTTCATACACTGCGTAAAATCTACTCTCTGCCATTTCTTCCTACTTCAAGTTTTACTAAATTATACTGCGTATAGCCTTTTAATGATATAATCTTTAAAATACGTTCCATCGCTTGTTTTCTCATGAATAAAATCTAAATCTCCCTAAAAATTCTCAATAGCACGTCAGTTTAAACTATGTCAAATAGTACAAAGTGAAGAAGTACTTAAGACCCTATAATGTATTGTGGAAGAATTGTTGAAGAAATCAGTGCCGGAACTGATGAAGATAAATAAAACGAAGAGAGGGAAAGAATACCTAGTCGATGACATGAAGATGAATTGCAAACACGACTTGAATGTAACATAAATTGAGCTCTTAACTCTCGTCGAGGAAAGTAAAAGAGGTCAAGAGTGTGCCGAAACTCGATGAATATAAGGAAGCGAACCAGTTCAGAGGAGGAAAGAGAGAGAGAGAGCAGGCAGGGAAAGAAGGAAGTAAGGCTCAGCAATGAAGAAGACTATGAAGAGTAATTGATAATTTGATTATTCCAATGAGTCTATGGGCAGAAGTCAACTTCTCTTGACTAAATTTTACCCGACTTTCAATGACTCTCATTTCTAATTCTCTATTCTGGCACCGTACTGTAGTTTAGCATCCTGTCCTTTTCCGTCTGTATTAACTTCCCATAAATTTCCATTTTAATTTCATTCCCCCAAAGTCTCTGTCGACAATGCACTTAAGATCCGGCTATTAGTTTTGTGGTACTCTAGTACACAACAAAGTGATGGTTGAAAGGATACATACATTTATATACATTCTAGGTATACAAACAAAGTATATATATGTATGAATGATTTGCTCAGATAGAATTGAAGTTTGTGACGGCTGTTCAATATTCACAATGGTTTTAAAAGTCTTCGTAATTTACTGCCTGGTAAACTTAATCTGGCTTTGGGAACCCAAATCACGTTTACACAATACATTTCTGATGCTGAGATAAAAAAAATCACACGATTCTAGTTATTGAAAGTTTGAAGGGTTTGTTCAGAAATAATTTCATGTGGTTTGTCAAAAATGTCAATCCTCTCTCGTATCAAAGAACACCGTTTTAACACTATTTGATTTGTATCCGCACAACAACTCCCCAAGTGCTTTTTAATATTGTATGAGGTGAGAGGAATTTCAAGAAAAAGAAGAAACCGATTTTGACTCTGAAATATGCAATATATTTTATACATATACACGAGCGAGTAAAGAGAAATACATCCATAGACATACACACTTTTGGTTGTTGATGCGGATGGATTCACAAATTCACAGGAACGTCGAATTCACGTTACTTTTTTACAGTTCATGAACTCTCGAAAAAGTTTGCATTTAAAGCGGTGTGTGTGATTGAAATGCGAAAAAAATCTCTCTGTTCAGCACTTTTCAGTCAAAGACATCAACAAACCATGAACCAACTATCAAAGTGGAGCTCAGCAAAGTCCACAAAAAGAAAACAAGAGGTGTGTGTGGTTTAAAAGAGCAATAAGTAGATTTTGGTGTTCTTTTTGATCAGAAATCACTTTGGGTAAAGAATAGGCAACTCAACTAGTTTAATGCAAAGAGGACCGAATACAAAAGGATCAAAAAGTTACCCAATATAGTAACTCTGTTTGAGACTTTTTCCCTCATGGCTGAAACAACAAATGTTCAGTCACCAGAAAGAGATCTAACGTCGTAACGCGTAAGTAGAAGGTAGGAGAAATATTGATACAAATAGTTGCAAAAGGTTTAATAGAAAATTCTACGCAGAGAGAAAGAGAGAAAGCGAAATTCGTTTATATTGAACCCCTATCATGAGTGTATAATTTTGAATAGTTATCAAAATAGAAAATTACTTTGGAAAAGTAATAAGAGATCCATAGCTTGAAGTCGAAATTAGACTTTCCTCGAATGAATTACATTACACAGAATCAAATTTTTGCACACAGTTTCATATGGGAAGCCCAACAGAAGTAAAGTATAGTCATAAAGAAGACTACCTCAGTAGTAACATACGTGTGTAGCACTTATTCGTACAATAAAACTAATGGCAATTAAAGGGATACACAAAAAGCTCCTGATCTGCTGCCGCCGCTGGAGAAAGTAACGATAATGAAGTTAGAGAGAGATCAGTGGAGCGGAAGTTTCACGGTTTGTTCTGTCGCCAGTGAGGAAGCAATAATCATGATGATAACAAGGACCTCAAGGAACACTTCGATAATGATGATCACAACGAAATCTACTCTTAAGTCTAAACCATACGTTGGAATTAGCAAACACCAGCATGAAAAGACAGAAAGGGCCAAAGTTAGCCGCAATATTGCATAATTGAGTAATAATGGAACAATTAGTGGGTATCGATCCAAATTGGTGGTGGGTGCGTACCAAAGTCTTGTATCATTGTTCATTCTTATGGAAAATAGAAATCCTATCTTCCTCCTTTCTCCTTCTCATCTCCTTACTTTCACTGTATACATACACAGAAAAGCTTCCTTTCAACTTTCAAAACATCCTATAACTTGCTGCTTGCTCCTGCATTAATTTACAATAGCTATATAATAAAGAAAGCAAATGTTTAAGTGAGTTTCAGCACTCAAGTTTACAGCCAACTTTCTCTTCTGATTTTGGACATAATTTCCCTACAGCAGAATACTCTGACTTTCAAGTTTCACAAGCACCGTTTTAATTGAGTACATGCTGTTGTTCTGAGAGTAGTTCGCAACGACCAACTACAAAGCGATCCTTGCTCAACAACACACTGAATTCATGAAGACTATTGCCTTTATCCCCTGCTGGCTCATTTACCCAATATATGAAGTCAGTCTCTCATATATATATGCAGACGAAACCATTTGCATCATCATAATAATTTCATAATAATAGTGAACTTCATTAAACACGTCGTGAGAATGCTTCGAGGTTTCGATGGTCCTTCTTTAGTTTCACACTTATTCGTTATTAAACCTTAATGGTCGGACCAACAGGTAAAACCAAATGCAGGTTTCGACCTACACACCTATTCATTGTAGCTCATAATTGCGTTAATTTATGTTAGTTTATAAGCACAAGACTGAATTAACAGGCTTCCTGTAACCAATTTCTTAAAATTTCAACCCTAAATCAAGATTTTTCAAGAGACGTGTTTCACTAATTGCACACTTATTCCCTCAACCAATTTAATGCTACCTCTTGATTTATTCAAATATCTGGCACTCTAGTCTTAAGAAAGCAGAATGGCAGATAAATTTATTTCAGTAGGTAATTCATTTAATGTAATATACACAATCTCACAGATGAGAGCACACAAGTGTTCACTGAATAATAAATATCACGTGCGTATGTGATTTACTCCGAAGAAGCTTTGTAAGGGTGGAATAAACTAACACTACAACTGTACAAGTTTTCCTTTTTCTTCCAATCCGAGGAAATAGTTCCTATCACTGTTCTCATTTCGTATTAAATTGTACAGAAGAACCATTAAGCACACACAGAAAAGTAGTAGGAGGAGATGATGATTATTATGAGAACTGTATATAGGAGCACATTAACACAGAAGAGTTTGATTGTTCCTCGACGGTAAAAAGGAAACTTTCCCCAACAGGAAAACGTGGCACAGGCGTTTGTGGCCGGGTGAGTTGGGATGATGCATCTTGTACCACTGCTGAATCAGTACTGTCGAAGAAATAGGGGAGAAAGTGAAAGACGGTATTTTCATCCGAAGCTCTGTGTGTTTCCTCTTTCCTTCCTATGGTTTCCTGGGACAAAGAGGGTTAGTTATCCCGAAAGCAATCTCCACTCCTCTTCTGCTGTACCAGAGTCGCGCATCATTTTACTCGAACAAGAGTTTATACGTGGTAAAAGAAGTCGACGAGGACGACGACGGCGACGATTCTCATCCAAGTTGGATTTCCTTGGTAAAGCTTCCAAGTTCCACCCATGTGTGTGTCTACTATTTCTATGTATGTAACAACATCTTCACAAATGGAAGAACAGTCGGATGGAATTTAGGTCTGCATGGTACACACGTTGCACGTACTACTTATATTGTTGAAAGACACTATGGATGAAAGACACACACATTCATCTGTCTATTGCCGTCTATTGTGGTACCTATACGAGCGAACGCTTCTACTCACTTGAAATTCAATACTTTTATGTGAAGATAATGCAAGGAAAGTAAATCAGTTCTGGCTACTTTACACACAATACTTGGTTTCTTTCTTCAAAGAATAAAATCTTTCCCTTAATTCTATGCATAGTAATGGATTTCTCTACACTCACTGTATGAGTATTCTACAAATCCCATTTTCTTTCTCCATATCACATGGAGGAGCTCGAATAAGTACAAGAAGTATAAAGGCCCAAGATGTGAACTGCACAGGCAGATCTTAGATTAAAGGCTTATCTCATCCTTACTTGTGAACTATGATCTCCTGAGAAAATAGAGCGAGGAGTGAAAGCCTGTGAGGATGAAGAGAAACTCGGATTAGAATGTTAACTGTGTTCCGAGAGTCGACCTAGAAGAAAAAGTTCTATCAAGAATCGAGTTATATGTTTGTGTGAGGTGGACTGAACGATCATCATATATATACACTTATGCAACCTGTATATTACTCATACATTCAGCCAGACTGCACACGTGAGTTAAAAAATAAAGTGGAATTGGTTGAGATGCATACATTCATGATTGTCAAGAAAAATATATATTCTGAGAGCGAGAAAGTGACTGTACATGGAGAAATATGAGTACAAGGTAAATTGCACCGGGACAATGGTGAAAGAATAAGAATTGTACGTTTTTGGAATTGTTGGCAAATGTGGATAAAATGACTATCGTCCGGGGTGGTAGCCAAAATAATACAGCAGCAGTTTTAGGAGACAAAGCCTTCGCCGTAGCTTGAGTGTCTTCTTCTTCGAATGTTCTAACTCGCCCTTGCACATCTTATCCATCTGGTACTGCAGAAATGAAAAAGTTGATGGAGAAAAGAGACTTTCACCACTGCTTCATCTCATAGAGGGCCAGTCAATTCCACTAAGAAATCTTTCTCTCTCTCTCTTTCTGTGTCTATCGTTCGTTCGTTCGTTCGCATATATGTGTGTGTGTAAGGAAAAAGGTGCTTGGCATCTTCATTTCCTCCCATCCTTCCTATCATCAAGATCATCATCACATTCACATATTACCTTCCCACTTCCTCCAAGTTAAGGCACTTTCCTGCCACTTTTGTGAGCATTTCATCTTTTATTCAGCTCACACTGTCTAATCTTTACATCTACTCTCATTCCCCCTGTGCTCTCCTTTAGAATCAAACACCTTAACGGTACTTCAAATCCTAGAAGAACAAATTAATCATTATGCTACTACTCTCTTTTTATTACTTCTCAATAGGCGATTCATCTTGTTAAAGTTCACAAAACTTCACCACCTTTCACATTCAGAGGTGTTTCTCTTTCTATCTAAACTACTTTCTTAGTATTTTATTTGGTAAATCGTTGCACGTCTTCTAATTTCTTCTTGTGTGTGTGTGTGTGTGTGTGTGTGTTAGCTCAAGATAGACGAAAAGACGAATCATCAGGTATATTTACAAATATCACTACAATCCATATGAATAATCTTGATGGGCAGTATCAGTTGAAATGCCATTTTCACATTGTAGAATTCCGCATAACATTTACATTTACACGTTCAGGAAATATATAATTGTGTTCAAGAATAAATATGACATGAAAATATCGTGACTGCATGGTATTCGAGTGCTTATCCTTGTTTTGCATAATAACTGGTCTTTTCGATCAATACTTACTTACACTGAAATGAATGATAAAAATTCGTGCGGACTCAATTAAGTTATTGGTGATTTGGATAAAAGGTTTCGGTCGACGGCCAAAATACGAGTAGGAGCAGAGTTAGTACTTACAATAAGAATATGGTGACTTAAAATGAATGCATTAGATATTGGACTCCATTAGTGTAGGAAGTAGGTTTGGTTTATGGTCAAAACTTGTTACAGATAACTAGGTGACATTTATATTTTGCAGCTTGAATGTTTTGTTCATATTTTAGAATAAGAGACTATTTGACTTAGACGAGTTGATTCGCACAATATAAGGCGAGCAGGGAAGCTTGTTGTATAGTACTAATATATAAAAGACAGAGGAAGCTAAATATAACCGGCACGTAACATGAATTACACTACAATTCTTGCAGGATGAAACGGCTTTAAATTATCAAGCGCACAGCAATTGCCTAGCATACTTTGACTACTTTGCATGTTTCAAAAACAATTATTCAAAATTAAAGTTTGTTTCTTACCAGTTGCAGAACAGTATTTACAACTTCTTTATTTGTCACTTGTCCTATTTCGATAAGTCCTATTAAAACAGCAAACTTCAAGTTTGCTTTGTCAATTTTTTCCAAATTTGCTAGCTCAGGGGACGGTCCCTTGACTTCTTGTGGATTCGGCAATGACATTTCTTTTTCTTCACTAAGTGATTCGTCAGATCCTTTAGAGATTTCAGAAGAGGCAAACGAATTGGTTTGAATACAAGTTGTCTTTGACCTGACTGGCTCATCTGGAGAACCCGTTTGCACCGAAACCGTCTCGGTTGCAGTTGCAACTGACATCTCGGGTCCTGAGGATTCTTTGGAACTCATCTTTTAGTTTTCTGCAAAAAATAAATTACTAAATAGAGTAATCGATCGTACCCTCTGAAAATCATCATCAGCATGTGTTCGTATTCTTTAATGTAAGGTGCCAGAAGCTGAGGTTTCAAATACTACACTCAACTTTACCACACACACACAGACAACCGACACAACTCAAAAGACGCAGGTATCCCTGCAATTTCCCTTACCAGCAGGTTCTTCGATAGTAAATATTTCATGGCTTAAGTTTTGGTGTTTGCTCATAAAATTTTAGGTAAAAGCTTGCCTGTCTTTCACTGCAAGGCTACACGTTAGTGAATATGTTTGTTCTATTACTTAAGAGCATGAAATTTGAAAGATATGAGTAATCTACTTTATGATATACAATATGGAACGGCATCCAATAAAGTAAGAGGTATCGCAAGTGTATGTAAGATCACTGTCTTTTAAAACTTGTTCAATTCTGAATGATATGATGGTCTGCTACTTAAAGGGACTCACACTGTTTAGACTCTTATTATTGGTCTCTAAACCACATCAGTCTAAAGTGCATTTGCACACACTCTCGTCTTCTAAGCAAAAAGGTACGAGAGTCATCAAAACCCACTGGGATTCTACGATGGAACACTCAACTCTCGTACTTCGTGTTCCATGCCCTAGAGAATCGTTTTGTCTAACACAAGAACTTTGCTTGAGCAAACTGTACCATGAGGAACTTGAAGATCTTATGACTTCAAGAGTGCCCCAGCAGCCCCCTTTACTTTTTGTTAGTGTAGTATATACTGTAAAAGCCTATTCATGACTTCTACCCGTTTCAAACGCTTCTGGTCACTGACGGAACAACACACTGGGAACAGTGTACAGTAGTGTACGTACACCTTTTCGCGTTCATAATATTCTACAGCTTCCGTGATTTACCTGTTAGCAAACAACAACCTCACACGGCCACGTGTACTTTTGAAGTTTGTTGCAGCTCTAAATATAATTTTCTAGCTTTGACATTTGACAAACAGAGAAAGTTTACATCGTTATTGTTCTGGGTAAGTTTAGAAGACTGTTTTTGATTCTAAATGATTGCTTCAATTTAGAATAATACACATGCTAGAAACAGATTTGTTTTGCTGAGGATTATTCTCAGAATTCGTTTGCAAATCCACTCAACACATCGACAATAGTATCGCACTTAAACTGAATGTTAAATGACGCATAGGGAAGGTGTTCTGTGAATAATCTCTTTAGGAAATCCTTGAAGTAATAATACTAGACCAGTAGAAGCCTTGCAATCTTGATTATCTTTCAGCATTACTGCTATCTAGGTCTTGGAAATCATACGAAAAATTCAAGTACAAAAAGAACTATGATTATGAATGACTAGAAGCGAAGTATTGTGTGTCTGCATCCGTTTTTCCAACAAAAGATGAGCTTCCGAAGCTTAAAAGACCTCGTCTAATTATTTATTGTACCAACTTCCATGACCGAATTGGATTACTCGGATATTTATTTCAAATCATTATGCGACAAAAGAGGCCAAAATAAATGGAATCTGATCCTAGAATCAAGATCATCAGATTGATCTTACGTTAGAGTCTGGAAAGTCGGATACAATTTCACAACACAACAAGATATACATAGCGATGTATTCCGCAACTCCTTTCCATCGTAATAATAATATACATTTCTACTAGCTGCTCACCAAGTCAAGAGTAAACGCCTAACTTTCTCTCGATTTTGTTCTTTACATCAATCATAAGATGAAATCGGGAAGTTTTTATACATTGCCTTTATTTTTATGATTCCATTTCTAATCCAACATAGACTCGTCTATGCTAATCCAAATACTGCTCAAATACCCTTAAACCATATAACCTTGTATATTTACACTCACTATAATATCGATTCGTGAATGCATTGCGATTAACTCATTATATTACAACTTTTATTTGTTCACAAACAAAACCACGCTATGCTATCACATTTCAAGTGGAACTTCATTAACAAAGTTTTCTTAAAACACACCAACATTACTCCGAATATTAAATGCACTTCATAAGAATCCTTGCACACGAGAGACAGACATATTTAATACTAACTTTTAAGATGTACTTATGAAACAAGTTTAGTGCAATATCGTTAAAATTTATTGAACACAATAGTAAACTCAGCGACAAAAGTACGAAAGCTGCCAGTGAGCTTAGCAGTTACTTGAGGACCACAAACTCAGTAAAAAGTATAAAACCCATCTATATTCTCACAACTACAGAGGAAGACAGTGTTAAAGTAGCTGTTGGAAAGTCGTACTCCACAGGATAAGTGGAAAATTAAATATTAAAATAGTATGTGAGATTCTCATTGCTTGCTTTAGATTCACACACACAAAGAGCTCTCTGTTTAAAGGGAACCAAGAGTGAACACTTTCTCTCTAGCCTTGTTACATACTATGATACTATTAGTTAGATGAAATGGAAATAAAAAGGATTGTTGTAAGTAAGAAACCCATAAAAATCTGCATATCACAGAATCATAGCAAGTTACGCAATGAAACACCTCGCTCTGTGGTATCGTCTTACTCTTTTCGCAACCTGTAAAAGTATAATATTACTCGCTATTAAAATGTGAAAGAGTATATAACCACGAAACTTATCCTTAACACCTTAAACCTAAACCCTCTCTCAACTAACAACAATGCTGACATTTACTGCAGATACAAAAGTGGTTTAATTTCGAAGAAAGCTTAGCTTAATAATAATTTTGCTTACATGATATTATCCAGCAATGTCCAACTCCAGCCAAAGTAACGCCAATTTTAGCGTGTAAATCTGTATTACACGATTTTAACAATGAAATTCCGGTACATTCTTTAAATGTATACACGGACACATTATTTTGTCACGACGAACAATTTCACTTATTTCCACTTTGCACTTTTTAAAAACACCATTAAGCTGTACAGAACTTGGTGTTATTTGTCGGCAAAACAGTAAAAGAAGCCATTTCAATCGCCTTCTGCTTCTTTTCTAAGTCGCTTAAGTTGAAATTGAAATTGACAGCTCCCTACTTACTTGCTTAAGTAGTACTT